>ENA-OQBL01000042-OQBL01000042.1-human-gut-metagenome-genome-assembly--contig:-NODE-42-length-89310-cov-4.971508_pt1 | contig 89310 bp, 83 predicted proteins | sample MGYA00242747_ERZ504553 | MGnify/ENA primary metagenome ERZ504553 (study PRJEB26092, sample SAMD00036240) | human gut metagenome | host: Homo sapiens | study: EMG produced TPA metagenomics assembly of...
ATTACCACTAATTACAATTTCGTCAATCAAGCTTTCATTGGGCAATCTCAATGTATAAAGTGAAGCTTCCATCTGACGCATCAGATTACGTTTCAATTTATCCGGTGAATAGATAAAGGCCTCAACCACAACGACACGGCCGTTAGCACGATCCACCCGTGCATGAGACACAAACGGACCTCCCATCATGTCACCTTCCATTTCCCATAATCCGCGGGCTTCTTGCGCATACTCTCCTTTTACAACAATATCTTCCACATCTACAAACATAGAGTCTGTTGCCATATACATTCCTTCGCGTTCACCCGGAATATTTGCTTTCATTACAGAATCACGTTTATGAATGAAATAATCTTTAGTAAAGGTATCCTTGTCCGTATAAGGATAAGAGTACATTACAAAATTCATATCCGCTGTAGCACGATTAGTAGAAGCCCACAAAAAATCTTTGCCTTCTTTATAGTTAGCCAGTTCTACCGGCACCCAGATATCACAATCAAAAATACTTCCTACCTTAGTGGAAATCACATCGCTATGTTTTTGTTTCAACAAAGTTATCTGACGATTCATCTCAGCTTTCACAAAGAAATCTATAATCACTTTACTGTTCTTTGCTACAAATTCCTCAAATTCGTCTTCATTAGGAGCCTGAATTGTCATAATCATCTGCGGAGACGCATAAACATCACGGGAAAACTTGAGTTTGGGCTGAGTATAAATATCTTGAATATCCACAATGATGATATTACGGAATATTTTCAGCACACGGTCAAAATGCTGAGGGTCCACATTTGATATACGAAACGAACGTTCCGCCTGGGGCAGTCCGGGCACATTGGTATCCAATACATCAAACAATGCACGTCCTGCAGGACGATCCCATACAGGTTTATTTACTACGACCAATACTTCGTAAGGCCTACCGCTGGACGTGGGGGTAAACAAGTTCTTTTGTCCCTTCTTACAAGAAGCCAGTACCAGAACCACCAGCACCAAACTTAAATAAAATGCTATTCGTTTCATAATTATATGGTATTATTGTTGTTATTTACTGTAATGTAACACCTTTCTCCTTCTGTTGTTTAGCCGTTGACAACATTCCACAAGCAGCAAAAATATCTTCTCCTCTTGAAGCACGGATCGTAGCAAATACGCCATGCTGCGTCAAGTAATCACGGAAGGCAACCATTGTTTCCATATCTACCCCTTCCAAATCCACATTAGGAATGGCATGAAACCGGATCAAATTGACACGACATTCAATGCCGCGCAAAAGTTTCACAATCTCTTTAGCGTAAATAAGTGAATCGTTCACCCCTTTGAATACGATATACTCAAAAGACAGACGCCGCTGTTTGCTAAAATCATAATTATGCAATATATCAATAATTTCCGTAATGGAAAAAGCTTTCTCGGCAGGCATTAAATCCCTTCGTTGCGAAGGAATCGGAGTATGCATACTGATAGCCAGATGACAATCACTTTCATTCAGAAAGCGCTCCAGTCCTTTCTTTAAACCCACAGAAGAAACAGTGATGCGTTTCGGGCTCCAACCGTAACCATATTCTGAAGTCAGAATCTCAAGCACTTTCAACACCTCATCCAGATTGTCGAAAGGCTCTCCCATACCCATGAAAACAAGATTAGTCAGCTTTTCCCTTTCAGGAATAGAATAGATCTGGTTTAATATTTGATGGGCACTCAGATTAGCTGTAAAACCTTGCTTCCCGGTCATACAGAACTTACAATTCATCTTGCATCCCACTTGCGAGGAAACGCAAAGAGTAGCCCGGTCCTCATCGGGTATATAAACCGCTTCAATAAAATTATGAGCCGGTGTACGGAAAAGATATTTCACCGTACCGTCTACCGAACGCATTTCTTCCACCGGAGCAGATGCTCCCACCTCATACCCTTCTTTCAATGCTTCGCGATGCTTTAATGACAAATTGGTCATTTCGTCTATCGTTTCCACCTTTTTATCATACAACCAAGACGTAATCTGCTTTGCGGCAAATTTAGGCATTCCCAGATTCCTCACAATCTGTTGAATCTCATCCAATGTCCTGCCAAGTAATGCTGTTTTCGGAGTTTCCATTTATATTTAAAAGACAATTAGCGTACAAAGGTAGAGAAAAAATAAGATATATTACCTATCTTTGCCGTGAGAAATACTTTTTAACAATGAGAAAAACAATTAATTGCTTTATTCCTTATAGGGAAAGCACAGCGGCAGAACAGACAATCCATGCTCTAAAAGAAAGTAGCATAGTCAACAAAATCTATCTGCTGAACATCGAACCCAACAAGACATTATCCACCCCCGAAGGATGCGAAATATTACCTGTTGATTCACTAACCAGTTCTAAGACAATGAAGATGATTGCTGAAAAAGCAGACACACCTTATATATTGCTCTACACCAAGACTTCTGCTTTGGAACTGGCTTACAAGGCACTGGAACGCATGACGGACTTCCTGCAGGACAGAGAATGCGGCATGGTCTATGCCGACCATCATGAATGGAAAAACGGAGAAAAGAAGAAACATCCCGTCAACGACTACCAACCCGGCAGTGTGCGTGATGATTTCGATTTCGGTCCGCTACTGATATTCAACAGAACGGAATTCATCCTCGCCAGCCTCCAAATGACAGAGGAAAGAGAGTATGCCGCCCTTTATGAACTGCGCCTGCTCCTTACCCTCCATTCTCATCTGGTACATATCAACGAATATCTTTATACGGAAACAGAAAGCGACAACCGCCTGTCCGGCGAAAAGCAGTTCGACTACGTAAAATCCCCCGTAACAGAGAGGTACAGATAGAAATGGAAGAAGCATTCACACGATACTTGAAATCTATCAATGCCCTCCTTGAACCCATATGTGTGGAAACGGATGTAAAGAAAGGAAATTTCGAATATGAAGCCTCCGTCATCATCCCCGTGCGCAATCGCGCCCGTACCATTGACGATGCCATCCGGTCGGCACTCGCACAAGAAACACGCTTTCCATTCAACATCATCGTCGTGGACAATCACTCGACAGACGGAACCACAGAAATCATCGGTCAATACAAGGACAACAAAGCGGTAATCCACCTTCAGCCCCAACGTACCGATCTGGGCATAGGGGATGCTGGGACCTCGCAATCAACCACCCCCGGTGCGGACGCTTCGCCATACAGCTTGACAGCGATGACCTGTACAGCGACACCCATACCCTGCAAACCATCGTAGACACGTTCTACAAAGAGCAATGCGCCATGGTAATAGGAACTTACCGCATGACGGACTTCCGGCTGAACACCATCGCTCCGGGAGTGATAGACCATAGCGAGTGGACGAAAGAGAACGGACACAATAACGCATTGCGCATCAACGGTCTGGGGGCTCCGCGCGCATTCTTCACACCTATCCTGCGCGAAACAGGCGTGCCCAATGTCAGCTACGGAGAAGATTATGCCCTGGGACTCATTTTCTCGCGCCAATATAAGATAGGAAGAATCTATGATGTACTCTATCTGTGCCGCCGCTGGGAAGGGAACTCGGATGCCGCCCTGAGCATAGAGCAGACCAATGCCAACAATCACTACAAAGACAGCCTGCGCACCCGTGAACTGGGAATCCGCAAAAAATATACAGAAGAGCTGAAGAACCGGAATGAAATCAAGCGATTTATAGACAGCCAACTGGCGTGCTGGCCACTGGCACACCACAACCACGAGGCATTACAGACTGTACAGACCAAGGAACTGTCCATAAACGGCTACACGTTTGTGGTACAGTGCAATGCACAGCGTGCGGTTTCGACTACCGCCAAAGTGGATAAGGACAGCATCCAAGCACGCCCCTGTTTCCTGTGCAAGGAAAACCAGCCTAAGGAGCAGAAAGCACTGGAAACCATCACTGCAAACAGAATATGCGTTAACCCTTATCCCATATTGCCGGATCACCTCACTATCGCCCATAAAGATCACATCCCCCAACTCATGGATGAGAATATTTTCAGTTACGATGACGTCCGTGCATTCGTACAGAAATATCCGGACTACGCCCTATTCTATAATGGAGCACATTGCGGAGCCTCTGCACCGGACCATCTCCATCTTCAAGGAGTCAGAAAAACTGATGTTCCCATCATCCCGAACGTACAACAGCTGATAACCCACGCACAGACAATCGATATACGCAGCATGTATTTTCCCTACCTAGAAGAAGAGGAAGATTATCCACTAGAATGTAGCCGAATTTACCTCAACACCAAGGACTATCCCTGTCCTTTGGTAATCCTCTCAAGCAACACGCATTATGACGACTCCCTGTTATACAGTGCCCTCGCCGCTTTCCCACCGGATGAAGACGGACAAGAAGCGAAGTTCAACCTGCTGTTATGGAAGGAAGGCCATCTATACTATACGGTGGTTTTTCCCCGCAGCAAGCACCGTCCCGACTGCTACTTTGCAAAAGGCAGCGAACAGATGCTCATCAGTCCGGGAGCTTTGGACATGGCTGGCGTAATCGTCACCACCCGTCAGGAAGATTTCGACAAAATAACAGAAGAAAAAGTGGCATCCATCATAAAAGAAGTGGGAATAACAGTAGAAGAAGCCGAGAAGATACCCGGACGTTATTTTGACGAGAAAGCAAAAAGATAGAGAGAACACGAAGAGATGAAGGAATTACAGCAAGCCCAAAAACAAGACGAATAACAATGAAAGAACCCGAAATAAGCGTAGGAATAGTAAACGCACAAGAAATTCATTTTTCACTGAACGGCAATTTTTTCGCTAAAGGAGAAACAGTCTGTGGTGAACAACAAGTAGCCTTCAGCGAAGGAGGTATTCTGTGGAATGGTAATCTTTACCGCGAACTGACCTTCACTCCACAAGACGAACATGCCTCGTTTTCATTATATGACGTAACCATCGGAATTAATTTCCACTGGGAACGGCAAGAAACCCAAAGTTTTATGGGAACACTGAAACTAGTGGTGGACGAAGGCAAAATCACCGCTATCAATATTCTTCCCGCCGAAGACTATCTGATAAGCGTCATCTCCTCGGAGATGAACGCCACTTCCTCTTTGGAGTTTCTGAAAGCCCATGCCGTGGTATCACGCAGCTGGCTGTTTGCCCAAATAGAGAAACGCAAGGCCTTGAGTGACAAAAACGAAGGCTTTTTCTCCTTTATCAAAACCGATACCGAATACATCCGCTGGTACGACCGCGAAGATCATACCATATTCGATGTTTGCGCCGATGACCATTGCCAACGCTACCAAGGAATAACCAAAGCATCCAGTGCCGCCGTGACCGAAGCAGTAAGAGCCACCCGCGGACAATTGCTGATGTATGAACGCGGCATTTGCGATGCCCGTTTCTCCAAATGCTGCGGAGGAGCAAGCGAGGAATTCGGATACTGCTAGGAAGACAAGAATTATCCCTACTTGTCTACAATCCGTGATGCGGAAGAAGAAGAAAACCGCCCGTTACCCGATCTGACCAAAGAAGAAGAGGCAGAGCGTTGGATACGCACTTCTCCTGTTTCGTTCTGTGACACCCACGATAAAAAAGTCATTTCACAAATTCTGAACAACTACGATCAGGAAACTACAGATTTCTATCGTTGGAAAGTACGTTATTCCCAGGCAGAATTATCCGAACTGATCCGTCAAAATACAAAATCGGATTATGGGGACATCATCGACCTGATTCCTATCCAACGCGGCAAATCCGGACGTATCTGCAAACTGAAAATTGTAGGTTCGCTAAAAACATTGACTATCGGAAAGGAACTGGAAATACGCCGCACTCTATCTTCTTCCCACCTGTTCAGCTCAGCCTTTGTAATAGATAAGGGAGAACTGAAAAACGGCGTTCCCGAATGGTTTCTGCTGACCGGCGCCGGCTGGGGACATGGAGTAGGGCTCTGCCAAATCGGGGCTGCCGTAATGGGAGAACGGGGATATACCTACGATGAAATTCTATTGCATTACTATAAAGGTGCGGACATCCGCCGTTTTTATTAACAGGCCCCGCCCACATGGGCGGGGATTCCATTCGGACTCTTTAAAATGAAAGGAACCATGAAAAACAAGCATACCTCGCCATGGGCATGGATACCCACTCTATACTTTGCACAAGGGCTGCCCTATGTGGCAGTAATGACCATTTCGGTCATAATGTATAAAAGATTAGGCATCAGCAATACCGAGTTAGCTTTTTATACCGGCTGGCTCAACCTGCCTTGGGTTATCAAGCCTCTATGGAGCCCTTTCATTGATCTTATCAAGACGAAACGCTGGTGGATTATCACCATGCAACTTTTAATCGGCGCAGGACTGGCGGGCATAGCCTTCACCATCCCCACAGAGCATTTTTTCCAACTCACTTTGGCCGTTTTCTGGTTACTGGCATTCAGCTCCGCCACACACGACATTGCTGCCGACGGCTTTTACATGCTGGCACTGGACTCGCATCGGCAAGCCCTGTTTGTAGGAATCCGCAGTACCTTCTACCGTATTGCAACCATTGCGGGACAAGGATTACTTATCATGCTTGCAGGAAGACTGGAAATAATGACAGATAATATACCATACGCTTGGTCCCTCACCTTTTTTGTATTGGCCGGACTTTTCCTTGGAATATGGATTTATCATAAGTTTGTTCTTCCCTGTCCGGATTCAGATCATACTTCCAAAGAAGTTTCCGCTTCCAATCTGCTCAAAAAGTTCTTTGGTACTTTTGCCAGTTTCTTTCAAAAAAAGCAGGCAGGCATTGCCATTCTTTTCATGTTACTCTACCGTTTGCCCGAAGCTCAACTGGCAAAAATGTGCATTCCTTTCCTTATAGACCCCGTTGAAAAAGGTGGTTTGGGGCTGACAACCGAAGAAATAGGTTTCGTACAAGGTACTGTCGGCATCATCGGACTTACCCTAGGAGGTATTTTAGGAGGAATAGCCGTAGCCCGTAACGGTTTGAAACAATGGCTCTGGCCGATGGTATGGGCCATTTCCTTACCCGATTTAGTCTATGTTTATCTCAGCTATATCCAGCCTGATTCTTTATATCTCATCAATATTTGCATCTTTATAGAGCAATTCGGTTACGGATTCGGTTTCACAGCCTATATGCTCTACCTTATTTATTTTGCAGACGGAGAACATAAAACAGCACATTATGCCATTTGTACCGCATTTATGGCATTAGGCATGATGATTCCGGGAATGGCTGCCGGCTGGCTTCAGGAACAGATGGGATACAACCATTTCTTTATCTGGATTATGATATGCTGCGTTATCACCTTCGGAGTAACGGCTCTGCTAAAAATTGATCCGGAGTTCGGCAAGAAGAAAGGTTGATCCGACCTTTATTTCAGCCTGTCCTCGGAAAGACAGGCGGATTGTGGCTCTCTGGAAGGAATCAGGGAGGGTGTCGCAGATATGTACACGCTGGCCCGCACACAAAAAACATATGGTTCTTTTCAGAGTTCATTCTCAAACATAGCGGCACAGTTGGGAAGGGTCCGTTAGAAATTCTGAAATTATAGGCTCCGCACTTCAGCATTTGTTTTAATTCGTTTTTCCCTTCTCCTTTCATTTACCGTCAAAACACCCTGCCGGTGGGTGTTCCGGTGATGAAGGGACATCCCGTCATTGTCCTTTCATCCTCCTTTCCGCTTACGTTGAAACGGGAGTGAGGGGAAGCGGTTCCATTTTTAACCGCTTGATTGACTGTGTGTTTTAAATAAGATGAAAGGATGAATGGAGAAGGAAGGACATCGGCTTAGTGAGGGAGTAATGTACGCTGAAACATGCTGACCTTTTTTTAAAACATGCTGACCTTTTTTAAAAAGGTGCTGATGTTTTCTAAAAACATGAAGACATATTCAACAACATCAGTAACGTAAGCTTGCAACATACGTTGGCATCGGGCTACATGTACGCAAGCATAAGCCAACACGTACTTATGTACGTGTATCAAGTTCCGCAATATCTTGTTACAAGGTTTACCCAATCTTGCATCAAGTTCCATTGGATTTTGCGCCAAGATTCGCCATACTGTCCTCCCCCTTTTTGACACATTGTACAAAATATAAAGTCATAGAAGCTTTTAATTAAAAAATAAGATAAAGTCCTTTCAACAAAATAATTATTATATTTGTTTCATATCCAAACAATAACATAAAAGATACATATATGAAAAAGATTATTTTATTAGTATTCGTCACCTTGTTTTGCTGCGTAGGCTACTCACAAGCACAAACAACAAAAAAAATTGACTCGTCAGGAAAAGAAAGAGGCGCAAAAAGCTATGGAACAAGCCTTGTTCGAAGAAGCCAGACAAGCTATAGAAAATAAAGCGTTCACACTGGAAGCTGACCGGGTTATATTTAAAAGAGGAAGAAATGCCTTTGTTTCTTCTAATACCAATTTTGTAATGGTAGACGGTGATAAATCATCCGTGCAGGTAGCATTCAACATTCCTGCCAGCGGTCCTAACGGATTAGGAGGTGTCACTGTAGACGGCAATGTTTCCGGTTACAAGATCAAAACCGACAAGAAAGGAAGCATATATCTGACAATGAGCGTAATGGGTGTAGGTATATCTGCTCAGGTAAGTATAACATTACCTTATGGAAGCAACAATGCCACCGTAGATATACGCCCCAACTTCAATTCCAACCGTCTGACTTTATCCGGTGAAATACTACCGCTTGACAAGTCAAATATATTTAAAGGAAGGTCTTTCTAATCACTTTATAGTTCATAGAAAATAAGCCCCGGAAATTTTGTTAAAGCAGATTTCCAGGGCTGTTCTTTTCTCATTCATTCCTCTTCACACCTTTAATTTCAGCTCCTCCAAAACACACTTCAGCAACCGGTTTTTCCGTTTCAGTAATAAATTACTACCTGTTTATGACAAAGCTTATTATATTTATACCGGATTTCAATAGGAAAACAACATAAAATAAAAAAGTAGGTATTATGAGAAAAGTTGTAATATTAACATTAGTAACCTTGTTTACCTGCGTAGAATACTCACAGGCACAAACAACAGAAAAGGAAATGACACGTCAGGAAAAAAAAAGCGGCTCAGGAAGCTTTGGACAAAATGTTATTTCAGGAAGCCAAAGAGGCAATAGACAACCAAACCTTTGTACTGGAAGCGGACAGAGTTTACTTTAAATACGGAACCTCCGCTTTCGTTTCATCCAACACCAACTTTGTAGGACTGGACGGTGACAAGGCCGTGGTGCAAGTAGCATTCAATGTACCTTTCAGCGGTCCGAACGGACTAGGAGGTATTACCGTAGACGGTAATGCTTCGAACTATAAAGTAAAAACCGACAAAAAAGGTAATATTCATGTCAGTATGAACGTGATGGGAATCGGAATCTCAGCCCAAGTAAACATTGACATACCTTATGGAAGCAACAATGCGACTGTAGATATTCTTCCGAACTTTAATTCCAGCCACATGACTTTATCCGGTCAAATATTGCCATTAAAGAAAGCCAATGTGTTTAAAGGACGCTCACTATAAACTACTTAACTAAAATTATAGGAATATGAAGAAGCTACTATTTCCACTATTCATGCTTGCCATGATAGTTACTTCGTGCGAGAAAGATCCGGATATGAATAAACTGGATAGTGACTACAGCGTTTACACTGATTATGACAACAGTGTACATTTCAATGAGTTTTCCACCTATTACCTGCCAGATAGCATTCTGGTTCCGGACAACAGCCTGAAGCCAATTATTGGAAAGATGAAAATGCCCAAAACATTATCAGTGCAGTGGCCCATGAAATGGAACAGAAAGGCTATGTACGGACGGAAGATAAAGAAAAAGCCAATGTAGGCATTCAGTTGTCATACGCCCAACAAAGAATACAAATGACCACAGGAGGATGGTATGGCGGCTGGTGGGATGCCGGATTCTGGGGGCCCTACTGGGGAGGAGGATGGTATTATCCTTATCCGGTAACTTACAGCTATGACACAGGAACCCTGATTATGGAGATGGTTGATTTAAGACAACCTGCCGATAAGTCCAACCAGAACAAACTACCTGTCATCTGGCATGCCTATGCGTCAGGACTGCTATACGGAAACTCCCATTTCAATATGCAGTTGACATTAAATGCCGTCAATCAGGCATTTGCACAATCTCCTTATCTGTCAAACAAACAATAAAACCGGAAAATCATGAAAACGAAAATATTAAAACACAGAGTTCCCAAACGTATCCTCATCGGAATGTTACTAGTTCTCTTTTGTTTCACAAGTAAAGCACAGACCTGGGAAAATGTACATTTTAACGTAGACTGGCAGATGAATGTGCCGTTGAACAGCAACTTTGCCGATAAATTCAGCGGGTGGGGAATGAACTTTGAAGGAAAATATGATCTGACGCCCTATTGGGCTATAGGAGCTTTCCTTAATTTTCATACCAATCACCGATATGTGGACCGCCGGACCATCCCCCTCACCCCAACGGCTTCATTGACAACAGACCAGCAACAATCAGCGTTCCAACTACCCTTCGGAATATCTGTATCCTACAAGTTACCGGATAACAGGTATGTAAAACCTTACTTCGGAGTCAAATCGGGTGCCATGTATTCCCAAAACTCCATTTACAACAATCTGGTACAATGGTATGAACGCCCGTGGGGATTCTATGTTTCACCCGAACTGGGAATGGATATTCATCCGGTGCCTTATCAACGTCTGGGATTTCATGTAGCCGTATATTATAGCTACGCAACCAATAAAACCGGTATCCTGACTTATTCTGAAGATGGAAGGAATAGCATGGGTGTACGTGTAGGAGTTTGTTTTTAATCCATACTAAGCGTTTGCTCATAAAAGAGGAGATTTGGAAAGTATTCTATTCTTTTCTGAATTTCCTCGTTTTTTTCATATTTTTGTAAAATAACCCAAATCATTTTCAACAGCGGAATGGCTATGCAAAATAAATACAATCAATTCTTCAACTTTTTCCTGTTTTCAGGGCTGGCATGTTTCTCATACCTTTCGCTGGTACTATATACCGACCTTACGCCTCAACATCAGAAAATATTAATCTCCTCTCTGGGATTTATTTCTGTGGTGTTCATATTCAATCTGGTAGGCTTCAGTCTGATAGTCATCAACCGGTGGCTGAAAAAAAGCTCTCTATTCTTTATCAAGAAGAGAAACAAGCTGATTATCAACTGCATTTTGATTGCAGCTATTCTTTTCTTCATGAATTACGCTACTCTGACCATCTGTAAAGTATTGCTGGAACTGCCTTTCCCATTTGTACTGAGCAGTCCGGGTCTGCGCTTGATCATGATTATATGGTTGGTAGAAATTGTGATTGTGAGTTTAAGTATCACGAGCGCTTTTTACAGGCAGCTGGTTATTCTGCATGAAAAAACAACCAAGCTGGAAGAAAGTTCCATCAAAGCGCAATACACGGCTTTACAAAATCAATTAAATCCACATTTCCTGTTCAATAGTTTGAATACTTTAATATCCGAAATAGAATATAATCCGGAAAACGCAGTAGTTTTTACACAAAAGCTATCAGATGTTTACCGTTATATCCTAAAAAGTCAGGAACAAGGACTTGTCACTTTACGTGATGAACTGGAATTTCTGGATTCATATATCTATCTGCATCAAGTGCGTCTGGGAAAATGCATTCAACTGGAAAACAAAATGACCCCCACGTTATTGAACAAGAAAATCCCTTCATTAACCCTACAGTTACTTATCGAAAACGTGATAAAACATAACATCATCAATATGGAAAATCCAATGGTCATCCATTTGGATTATTCTGACAAAGATCAAACTCTTTCCGTAAGAAACAAGATCAAATTAAAAAGGATGTTGCAAAATCAGGAATGGGACTGAAGAACTTATCTGCCCGCTATCTGCTGATTTGCAACTTGCATATCACAATTATTGACGATTCTGAATATTTCACCGTAAAAATACCTTTACTGAATGAATAAGATAAAAGCCGCTATTATAGAAGATGAAATTCCTGCAGGACGCCTGCTACATAAAATGTTGTCAGGATTAAGGCCAGACTGGGATATAGTTGTATTGCCCGGCAGCATAGAGGGATCTGTTAAATGGTTCCAGGAGCATCCACACCCGGATATAATCTTTCTGGATATCCAACTGACCGACGGCATTTCTTTCGCTTTCATAGAACAGGCCCAACCCGAAAGTATGATTATTTTTACCACCGCTTACGACGAATATGCCATACGTGCTTTTACTGTAAACAGCATAGACTATCTGCTGAAACCAATAAACAGGGAAAGATTGGCCGAAGCCATCGAAAAGTTTGAAAGATTAACTGCCAGATATGGCAATACCACCCTATCGAACCCATCCAATGAATTACTGAACCTACTGAAAAATATAAGTATCCGGAAAAAAAATACCGTACCCGCTTCCTGATATCAGGAGACGAAAAGCTGTATACCTTGCAAGTAGAAGATATAGCTTATTTCTATTCTGAAAACAAAATTACCTTTGCCGTCACAAAAGAAGGGAAAGAGCATATCATAGATTTATCGCTCGACAAACTGTCCGAACAACTAAACCCCGATATTTTTTTCCGCACCAACCGGCAAACATTGGTCAGTGTACATGCCATACAGAAAATAGAAAACTATTTTTTAGGAAAAATAATAGTACAGGTAAAACCGCCATTTAAAGATAAAATTACTGTAAGCAGAGAAAAGATAGCTGCAATGAAGCTGTGGCTCAATTATTAAAAAAAGTCTGTTTATATGAAAAAGCACTAACTTATAAGTAATAGGAACAGAGTTACTAAAATAATATAAGAGCCCGACAAATAAATACGGAAAACAATGGATATCGGATAAATTTATACTATTTTTGTAAGACTAACAATCATCTTATTATCCGATATGATAGTAATAGCAGACAGTGGTTCCACCAAAACAGACTGGTGTCTGGGTAACACCAAGACAAACAGCAGGACAGTTCGAACAGGAGGTATCAACCCCTTCCACCAATCAGTTGATGAAATAAAAGAAGTGATTGCCTCCACACTAATTCCCCAGTTGGGAGACACCACTGAATTTACAACTATTTATTTCTATGGTGCAGGATGTATTCCCGAAAAGACGAATATAGTGAAAACAGCTTTGGCGCAGAACTTCCCCAAAGCGAATATCCTTGTCGAAAGTGACTTGTTAGGTGCCGCCCACGCCCTATGTGGTAAAACGGCAGGAATTGCATGTATTTTAGGAACCGGATCCAACTCTTGCTTTTATGACGGGAAAAAAATAACAGCTAATATTTCTCCGTTAGGGTATATTTTAGGAGATGAAGGTAGCGGAGCCGTATTAGGGAAACGTCTGGTAGGTGATTTACTGAAACACCAACTTCCCGATGACCTTTGCCAAGATTTCCTTAAAGAATACGATTTGACCCCGGCGCTGATTTTAGATAAAGTATACCGACAGCCTTTAGCCAACCGCTTTCTGGCGGGTCTGACTCCTTTTCTTTTCGCCCACAAGCACAGACCAGAGATACGGAATCTATTAATTTCCTGCTTCACTGATTTCTTCACCCGTAATGTTATGCAATACGAATATCATGATATTCTTGTACATTTCACAGGTTCTATTGCATTTTTCTTTCAAGAAGAAGTAAAAGAAGCAGCTCTAAGACTGAATGTGTCCATCGGAAAAGTTTTAAAAAGTCCACTGGAAGGATTAAAGGATTATCATTTCGAAGTATGAATTTTATAAAAATAACCGAACAACCGTCCATACATGAGGATTTGGAACAAAAATCCGTCAGAGAGTTACTGGAAGGTATCAACGAAGAAGACCGGAAAGTAGCCTCAGCCGTTCATGCCTGCATACCACAAATTGAAAAACTAGTAAATGAAATAGTAGAACGTATGCATCAAGGAGGACGCATATTCTATTTGGGAGCCGGAACCAGTGGACGCCTAGGAGTATTGGACGCTTCTGAAATTCCACCCACTTTCGGTATGCCTGATACCTGTGTCATAGGTATTATAGCCGGTGGCGAACAGGCTTTGAGACGTCCCGTAGAAAATGCTGAAGATGATAGTCAAAAAGGCTGGATGGAACTGCAAGACCATCACATCACAAATAAAGACATTCTGATAGGCATAGCGGCATCGGGAACAACTCCTTATGTAATAGGAGCACTGCAAAAAGCAAGAGAACACGGAATATTAACAGCAAGCATCAGCAGCAATCCGGGCTCTCCCCTCTCGAGTGTGGCAGATATACCCATCGAAATGATAGTAGGTCCGGAATTTATCACAGGCAGTTCGCGCATGAAGAGCGGCACAGGGCAAAAAATGATACTGAATATGATAAGTACCACCGTCATGATAAAACTGGGCAGAGTAAAAGGAAACCGGATGGTAAACATGCAACTCAGCAATCGAAAACTAATAGACCGAGGAGTGCAAATGCTGATTGACGAATTACATATTAATAAAGCAGAAGCAAAACAATTACTGCAAGAACAGGGTTCTGTTAAAAAGGCATTGGACGCTTACAAAACAAATAATTGTATCACTAAAAACAACTGAAGTATGAAAAGTTGGAAACTGGAAGCCGTCATCCTTGCTATAGGCATGTTGGTGATGGGGTATTTTATCAAACAGGGATTGGATACTTTCTCTGGTAAAGACAGAGTAGTGAATGTGAAAGGTCTGGCAGAAATGGAGGTGCCGGCCAATAAAGTAACTTGGCCTTTGATGTATAAAGACCTGGGAAATGACCTCCCGACCTTATATAACAAGATAAATGCAACCAACCAAGCAATTGTCGGCTTTTTGAAACAGAAAGGAATCACTGAAAACGAAATCAGTATCAATGCACCGGAAATTATAGATATGCAAGCCGAACGTTATAATAATAATTCAGTTCCCTTCCGCTATAATGTGACCTCTGTCATCACGGTTACTTCAACTAAAGTAGATCTGGTGAGAAAGATGATCAGCGAACAAAGCGAACTCTTAAAGCAAGGTATCGCTATTACGGGTGGAGATTATCGTTACAATGTGCAATATGACTACACCGGTTTAAACGACATCAAGCCTCAAATGATAGAGGAAGCAACTAAAAACGCACGGGCGGCAGCCGTTAAATTCGCCAAGGACTCGGACAGCGAACTTGGTAAGATAAAAAGAGCCTATCAGGGACAATTCAGCATTGAGGATCGTGACGCCAACACTCCTTACATCAAACGCATCCGCGTTGTAACCACCATTGATTACTCTTTGGAAGATTAAATTCCCATTTGGCGGAGCATATCAAACAAAGCTTCTTTGTTCAGAGGCTTGGACAAATAACCGTTAAAGCCTCTGGACATTACTTTCCGCTTATCTTCATCGTATGCAAAAGCAGTCACTGCAACAATAGGTACTTTGGATGACAATTGACGAATTGCTTCCGTTGCCTGATAACCGTCCACCACAGGCATACCTATATCCATCAAAATAACAGCAGGACTATATTCCAAAAACTTAGAAATGGCTTCTTCACCATTTTCAGCTCGTATCAGATTGTATTTCTTCTCCAAATAAATCTTATACAACAAATAATTATCATCCATATCTTCCGCAATTAAAATCGTTTTATGTTCCAAACAACTCTCCGGCTCGGACAAATCTATAAATTGTTCTTTCTCTTCCGACTGTAATGGCAGAAAATCAAAAGGCTTTTCCGGGAGAACAAACCAAAAAGTAGAACCTTCACCATATTTTGAAGTAACACCAATCTCACCACCCATTTTTTTATTATAGTCCGACTGATAGAAAGCCCCAATCCGGTACCTTGACGCTTGGCATCCAACTTTGTAAAACGTTCAAAGACCTGACTTACTTTATCTTCCGGAATACCGGTACCTGTATCGGACACATAGAAACAGATACCATTTTCACGTATCTCATATCCCATGGTTATACTGCCTTGCACAGTATATTTAAAAGCATTAGACAAGAAATTGGAAATAACCTGTGAAATACGGTTCTTCTCCGTATGAATGAAGCAGACAGGCAGCTTAGGTTCAAAAATGATACGTACAGGAACATCCGCCTCTTCCAAACGCAATCTGAAAATACCTTCCAACTCACGCATAATTTGATTAACATCCACATCGGTATAAATAAATTCCAAAGTACCCGCCTCAATCTTAGACATATCCAAAATATCATTTACCAACTGTAATAACATATTCGTGTTCCCCTTGATAATCTCTACATAAGAAATTCGATCTTGATCCGACGCGGTCCCCAATAATCCGGCAAATCCCACAATAGCATTCAAAGGAGTGCGAATCTCATGACTCATATTTGCCAGAAAAGCTGTTTTCTGTTCTCCTGCCAATTCCGCATTTCGCCTGGCCTCCTCCAATTCATCCAAAATCTTTTTCTGACGAGTCACATCACGAACTGTCAGCAGAACCTTATCATCCTGATCCAGCTGTAAATATGTTCCCGACACGCAAACAATACAATCGACATAATTATCCATCTTTTCAGACATATAAAGTCTCATCGGAGTTTCCAACGGAGAAAAGTGCCCTTTTTCCCGAAAGCACTTTTCAATGGAGTTACGGACAGGACATACTTTACAATTCTCATGAGAACCGCAGGCTCCGGCGTCCAATCCATTTTTACAACGAAGCAATTCCCCGACCCTACGCAGCACCTGTCCTTCAGAAGTATTATTCAAATTATAGTAATTGGTCTTTTCAACCAAAAAATTCCGATCAACCAAAATTATATATGCATCCACATTATACAATATGGTATCCGAAAATTCTTTCACGGAACACACCTCATTTTTCTTCTTAACGAACTCCTGTTCCAAACTTTTCCTCTTTCTTATCTCCCATCCCATAAAAGACCTAAAATGTAGAACCAAACAAACTAAAATGAACGCTACCATATTTTAATAGGTTAAATTTCTACAAATGTACAAACATAAATTAAAAACAACGATTATATCCCATTTAAATTTTAATCAGCAAGAAATTTCAGTAAACTGTTTGTGTTTCAGTATTTTGTTGTATCTTTGCGCCCGAAATTAGATAAACAATATAATGTCTAACGTAATTAACTGAGAATTTTAACAATTTTATTAATGGAAAATTTAAAGAATGTAGCTCCTATTGAAGACTTCAACTGGGATGCTTATGAAAACGGCGAAGCTGTAACCAGCATGAGCCACGAAGATCTTGAAAAAGCTTATGACGGTACACTGAACAAAGTAAACGACCGCGAGGTTGTAGACGGTACTGTTATTGCAATGAACAAACGCGAAGTAGTTGTCAATATCGGCTACAAATCAGACGGTATCATTCCTTTAAATGAATTCCGTTACAATCCAGATTTGAAAATAGGTGATACTGTAGAAGTATACATTGAAAATCAGGAAGACAAAAAAGGACAGTTAATTCTGTCACACAAAAAAGCACGTGCTACTCGTTCTTGGGACCGCGTAAACGCTGCTCTTGAAAATGAAGAAATTATTAAGGGTTACATCAAGTGCCGCACTAAGGGTGGTATGATTGTGGACGTATTCGGTATCGAAGCATTCTTGCCGGGTTCTCAAATTGATGTGAAACCTATCCGCGACTACGATGTATTTGTAGGTAAGACAATGGAATTCAAAGTGGTTAAAATCAACCAGGAATTCAAAAACGTTGTTGTTTCTCACAAAGCTCTTATCGAAGCTGAACTTGAACAGCAGAAGAAAGAAATCATCGGTAAACTTGAAAAAGGACAAGTACTGGAAGGTACTGTTAAAAATATCACATCATACGGTGTATTCATCGACCTTGGCGGCGTAGACGGTTTGATTCACATCACTGACCTGTCTTGGGGCCGTGTAAGCGATCCGAAAGAAGTTGTAGAACTCGACCAGAAGTTGAACGTTGTTATCCTTGACTTCGATGACGAAAAGAAACGTATCGCTCTTGGTTTGAAACAACTGACTCCGCACCCATGGGATGCTTTGGATGCTAACCTGCAGGTAGGTGACAAGGTGAAAGGTAAAGTAGTCGTTATGGCTGACTACGGTGCATTCATCGAAATCGCTCCGGGCGTAGAAGGTTTGATCCACGTATCTGAAATGTCTTGGTCACAGCACTTGCGTTCTGCTCAGGACTTCATGAAGGTAGGTGACGAAGTAGAAGCTGTTATCCTGACACTTGACCGTGACGAACGTAAGATGTCTTTGGGTATCAAACAGCTGAAACAAGATCCATGGGAAACTATCGAAGAAAAGTATCCTGTAGGTTCCAAGCACACTGCAAAAGTTCGTAACTTCACTAACTTCGGTGTATTCGTAGAAATCGAAGAAGGTGTAGACGGATTGATCCACATCTCTGACCTGTCTTGGACTAAGAAAGTAAAACATCCTTCTGAATTCACTCAGATCGGTGCAGATATCGAAGTTCAAGTATTGGAAATCGACAAAGAAAACCGTCGCTTGAGCCTTGGTCACAAACAGTTGGAAGAAAATCCTTGGGATGTATTCGAAACTGTATTTACTGTAGGTTCTGTACACGAAGGTACTATCATCGAAATGTTGGATAAGGGTGCTGTTGTAGCTCTTCCTTATGGTGTAGAAGGTTTTGCAACTCCGAAACACTTGGTAAAAGAAGATGGCTCTCAAGCCCAATTGGATGAAAAACTGTCATTCAAAGTAATTGAATTCAACAAGGATGCCAAGAGAATCATCCTGTCTCACAGCCGCATTTTCGAAGATGCTGCCAAGGCAGAAGAAAGAGCTGAAAAGAAAGCAGCTTCTAATGCAAAGAAAACAACTAAGAGAGAAGAAGCTCCTGCTATCCAAAATCAGGCAGCCTCTACCACTTTAGGCGATATCGATGCTTTGGCTGCTTTGAAAGAACAGTTGGAAAACAAAAAGAAGTAATCAGTTTACTTTAAGATAAGCCAAAAGGATGCATTTTAATAAATGCATCCTTTTTTTATGCCATTATTTCTTAAAAAGGAAAAATATTCTATGGGATATCCGTAATAAAACCGTATCTTTATAGAGTAATAAAATTTCGAGTTAGTATTTCATAACGACTTCTCCCCCGTTTTCTTATTACCTCACTATTAATTCCATACACTTCCCCGTAGCAGGCCGAACTGTATATTACTAATTTAAAAAGAATCAAATGGCGAAACCTATTTCATTTACCAAACGAGATCTAGAAAAGAAAAAATCAAGAAAAGCGTTTAGCAAAACAGCAAAAAAAGGAAGAAAGAAAAAGTAACGGCACATCTTCCTTTGAAGATATGATTGCCTATGTAGACGAGAACGGTATGATAACCGATACTCCTCCCACTCCTAATAATAAACCACAAGAAGTGGATATGTCCACCATTGAAGTTTCAACTCCTCGTAGAACTGAAGAACCGATAGAACTAGTACATGAAGGAAGAATAGAACACTTCAATGTATCCAAAGGATATGGATTTGTAAAAGATTTGAAGAATGCAGAGAAATACTTCTTTCATATTAGTGGACTGATAGACAATATCATAGAAAATAACATCGTGACTTTTGAACTAGAAAAAGGGTCACGTGGCATGAATGCTGTGAAAATAAAACTTAAGAAATAGTTCAATCCTATAATGCCGTTTTTACGGCAATTTTTTATTTTCCATTCAAAAAAGATAGTATCTTTGTAACGATGGAGAAATTTGAAGTACATATATTAGGATGCGGGTCAGCATTGCCGACCACACGGCATTTTGCGACATCACAAGTCGTAAATATCCGTGAAAAACTATTTATGATAGACTGCGGCGAAGGAGCACAGATGCAATTACGCAAATCAAAACTGAAATTCACCCGGCTAAACCATATATTCATTTCACATTTGCACGGTGATCATTGTTTCGGACTAATGGGACTGATATCAACTTTCGGTATGCTGGGAAGGACAGCCACACTCTATATTCACTGTCACGCAGAATTAGAACGTCTTCTTACTCCGCAACTCGACTTTTTTTGCAAAGGTATGAGTTACAAAGTCGTTTTCCAAACTTTTGATCCGGGCAAAGCTGAAATAATTTATGATGACCGTTCACTAACCATAGAAACAATTCCCTTACGTCATCGGATACCAACATGCGGATTCCTCTTTTCAGAGAAACAGACCCCCGCCCATATTCGTCGCGACATGATTGACTTTTATGAAATCCCCGTATACGAACTCAACCGGATAAAGAATGGCGCCGATTACACATTACCGGACGGAAAAATAGTACCAAACAACAAATTGACTATCCCTTCTGCCCTTCCCCGCCGATATGCCTATTGTTCAGATACTATTTATTTGCCACGTATCATAGAACAAATATACGGAGTGGACCTGTTATTTCATGAAGCCACCTTTGCACAAAGCGAACAAGCCCGTGCGAAAGAAACCTTTCACACAACTGCTTCGCAAGCTGGAGAAATCGCCCGTACCGCAAAAGTAAAACAACTTCTTATAGGACATTTTTTCAGCCCGCTACGAAGATGAAAGCATATTGTTACAGGAAGCATCGGATATTTTTCCTAACACTCTACTTGCACGGGAAACATTAAAAAATTTTCAATAGAATCCATTAAACCATAACATAAACCGGATATCTAATTTTAAAAAATAGGAACATGAACACTTATAATGAGAAAGAAATAATAGCGTTATTACAGGACCCGGCACGACAAAAAGAAGCCTTCGAATGTATTGTCAACGAATACAGCGAACAGCTATATTGGCAGATACGCCGGATGGTACTTTCTCATGAAGATGCCAATGATCTGTTACAGAATACATTTATCAAAGCATGGACTAATCTAGAGTATTTTCGTGCCGAAGCCAAAATGTCGACCTGGCTTTACCGCATAGCTTTGAATGAATGCTTGACCTTTTTAAATAAACAACGTGCCACCAACCAATTATCCATAGACGACGCTGATGCAGATATGGTGAACAAACTGGAAAGTGATACATATTTTAATGGAGATGAAACTCAAATATTATTTCAAAAAGCATTACTGACGCTCCCTGAAAAGCAGCGTATAGTATTCAATTTAAAATACTTTCAAGAAATGAAATATGAAGACATGTCTGAAATATTAGGAACAAGTATAGGGGCACTGAAAGCCTCCTACCACCATGCAGTGAAAAAAATAGAGAACTTTTTAAAAGAATGCCTTTAAACCTTTTTAAAAGAAATGTATCTAACAAAGAAAGGAGAACCACTATGAAGGAAGAAGATGAACTATTAAAAAAATGCGGGACAAAAAATCCATTCATGGTACCCGAAGGTTATTTCGACAACTTCTCAAAAGAGTTGATGAATAAATTGCCGGAGAAGGAACAAACTTCTACTCCGCAAGAAACAATAACTACTTGGCAACGTATCAAGCCTTGGATATATATGGCAGCTATGTTTTGTGGATTGATGTTCAGCGTCAGAGTTATTGTAGGTCCCCCTAAACAAGACACTCCTATTTTTACAGCAGCGGAAACTGAACAATTCTCAGACGAATATATTGAAACGATTTTAGATCATTCCATGATGGATGATTATACGCTCTATCAATACTTGACAGATGCAAATTCAGATATGTATAATTAAATAATAACCACATGATACAAAGACTGGCAACCTTGCTTATCACTTTATATATAAGCATTTCGCTACAGGCGCAAGACAAAAAGAAACCTGGTTTCACCAAAGAAGAATTCAGAGCTAGACAAGAAGCATATCTCACGCAAAAAGCAGAAATAACGCAAGAAGAGGCCACTAAATTCTTCCCTATCTACTTCGAATTACAAGACCGTAAAAAAACAGTAAATGATAAAGCATGGGAGCAAGCACGCAAAGGCAAAAATCCTAAAACAACCGATGCCGAATACGAACAAATTATAGAAGGTATTGTCAAAGCAAGGATTGAAGCCGATAAATTGGATTTGGAATATCTACAGCGCTTTAAAAAAATCTTATCTCCCAAGAAAATATATAAGTTACAACGTGCAGAGATTAAATTCCACCGTGATATCTTAAAAAATTATGCACCAATCTCAAAAAAAATTAAAAGCAACAAGAGATATTTCCAACTTTTTCCCCAAATCTATCAATCAACTTAGATTTGGGGATTTTTGTATTTAAAAAGTTCAGCGGAACGACAAAATGATTAAGATGTTTCTTTTATAAAAACAAGTTAATTTTCTTGCTTGTTTAAGTTTTTATTACATTGATTAGAATATACTTTTATTTTTAAACATTTACCATCGAAAATATTTTGATTTATTAGATTTTATTCCTAGGTTTGTACAAACCATAAACTCACAAATCTATTACAAACATTATGAAAAAGACACTATTACTACTATTCGTATGCTTATTCGTAGGAATAAGCCATGCACAAGCACAGGTAACAGTGAAAGGAACCGTTATCTCAAGCGAAAACAACGAACCGGTAATCGGAGCTTCCGTATTGGTAAAAGGAACAACCAATGGAACAATCACCGACATCAATGGTCAGTTCACACTTACAAACATCTCACCTACCAACAAAACAATTATTGTTTCTTTCATTGGAATGGAAACCCAAGAAGTAACCATCAAGCCGGAAATGAAAATTGTTATGACTTCAACAACAGAAGTGATGGAAGAAGTTTTGGTAGTTGCTTATGGTACTGCAAAAAAATCAGCTTTTACAGGATCTGCAAAAATGATTCATACAGAACAAATAACTAAACGTCCGGTTACTAATGTCATAGAAAGTTTATCTGGACAAGTGGCAGGCCTACAAATGACAATGACAAATGGGCAGCCTGGAGAAACTCCAAGCATTCTGATACGTGGCATCAGTTCAATGAGCGCAAAAACAGATCCCCTCATCGTATTAGACGGTATGCCATACGAAGGAGGATGGAATAACATCAATCCAGCAGATGTAGAATCTATTTCTGTACTAAAAGATGCAGCATCCACAGCTCTTTATGGTGCTCGAGGTGCTAACGGTGTCATAATTATAACAACAAAATCAGCCAAAGCAGGCGATGCAAAAATCACAGTAGACGCTAAATGGAGTGCCAATACCCGTGGTGAAATAGAATATGACTACATAAAAGATCCAGGAGAATATTATCAAGCACACTATAAAGCATTATACAATTATTATTTAAATGCCCAAGGACAAACTCCTGACCAAGCATATGTCAGCGCAAATACTAATATGATAGGAACCAACAGTCAAACCGGTGGTTTATCCTACAACGTATATTCATATCCTGAAGGAGAATATCTGATTGGTAAAAACGGTCTTCTTAATCCTAATGCAAAATTAGGACGGATAGTAAACGGTTATTATCTCACTCCCGACAATTGGGTCGATGCTGTATATCATACAGCATTACGCCAAGAATACAACGTCAATATTTCAGGCGGAAGTGATAAAGCACAAATCTATGCTTCTTTTGGATATTTAGATGAAGACGGTATAGCAGAAGGGTCTGATTATAGCCGTATCACCGGTCGTTTGAAAACCACATATCAGGCTAAACCGTGGATGAGATTTGGCGCCAACATCAGTTATACACATTCAATACAGAATTCAGCCGCTGGCGGTTTTAGCCAAGCTTTCAATACAGCTCCCATATATCCACTTTACCTACGTGATACAAATGGTAAGATCATGCAGGATAAAAATGGTGACATGTACGATTTCGGAGTATCCAACCAAGGTCCTCTAAACCGTCCTATCAACCCGAACTCTAACGGAATAAAATTAAGTCAGCTCGATACATATAACACCTCTGCAAATACTTTGAATGGAGACGCATTTATAGATATTAATTTCCTGAAAGACTTCAAATTCACATTCAATGCAGGCACTTCGATACGTGACAGCCGGTACAAAAATGCTTTAAATCCTTTTTATGGAACAGCAAATTCTTTGAATGGAAGCATCAATGTCCAGCATTGGCGTCGAACAACCCTCAACCTACAACAAATATTAAATTATAATCATAGCTTCGGATTACATAACGTTTCATTGATGGCAGGTCATGAAAGCTTTAATAACGTTTATGAAGAATTATACGCAGCCAAAAACAGTATGTTCTCTTTTTTTTCAGAATCAAGAATTAAACGGTGCCATCAGTGGTACCAACGATGAGTCATCCTATAAGAGTAAATACAATACTGAAGGATATTTATTCCGAGGTATGTACGACTATGACAGCAAATATTTTTTCCAACTTTCTTACCGGCGCGATGCCTCTTCCCGCTTTCACCCGGATAATCGCTGGGGTAATTTCTACTCTGTGGGAACTGCCTGGATTCTTACCAAAGAAAAATGGTTGGATGACATTAAATGGCTCGATTTATTAAAACTAAAGTTTTCTGTAGGTCAACAGGGTAATGACAGAATAGACGATTTCTTATATGTAGATACTTACAATATCAATAACAGCAATAATGAGTTATCATTAGGTTTTTCCAGAAAAGGAAATAAAAATATTACCTGGGAAACCAATACAAATATAAATTTAGGTATAGAATTCGAACTATTAAAAGGCAGATTAAGTGGTAGCATAGAATATTTCAATCGCAGAACTACTGATATGCTTAACCGTTTTTCTGTACCTTTATCATTAGGGTACTCAGGCTATTATGACAATATTGGTGACATGAATAACAAAGGTGTTGAAATTGATTTAAAATATATACCAGTCAAGACTAGAAACGTAACATGGAATATTGGCTTTAATGCAACACATTATAGAAATAAGATCAGCCGTCTTGCAGAAAGTAAAAAAACCAGACATTATAGATGGACATGCCGGTTATGTAAACGGTCTGTATTATTACGGAGAAGGACTTCCAATGTATACTAACTATGTTCAAAAATATGCAGGTGTGTCCGAAGAAGGCAAACCACAATGGTATTATACAGATAAGCAAACCGGTGAGATGAAAACAACAACAACCTATTCTCAAGCTGATCTATACTTATGTGGTGACGCTGTTCCAGACCTATACGGTGGTATCAATACCTCTCTTTCATTTTATGGTTTTGATTTCTCTAGACAATAAACTACAGTATAGGAGGTCAGGCATACGACTATGGTTACCAAGCATTAATGTCACCTCCTACTTCAACTCATTTAGGATATTTTTTTTTCAATGTTCACAAAGATATTTATAAGCATGGAGCCCGGAGAATACTCAAAGTGATATTCCACAATGGCAATTCAATGACCTGTACAGTGTAAAAACATCCGACAGGTTTCTAACTAATGCATCTTCCATAAGTATTCAAAACATTCAATTAGGATATACTTTCAGCAAAAAAAGCACTTAGAAGTCTATATCTAACTAATCTGCGCATTTATGTGGCCTGTGACAATGTTTATTATTGGTCAAAAATGAAAAGGTTTCGATTCACGCGTAACATGGAACGGAAATAAAGATTCATCCGGAGAATATTCAGCCGTACGCGCATTCTCTGCCGGTCTAAGTTTACAATTCTAATCAACACATAAACAATCAAGAATATGAAAAAGAAATATATTACCAAACTAATGATTGCTGCATGTCTGTCATCAGCATTAAGCTTAAACAGTTGTATCGAAGAGGTATTTCCAGAAAGTAGCACAGCTACCATAGACCAAATAGGAAAATCTGACCAAGCTATCAGCGCAATGGTAAATTCAGTAGTCGCATTTATTAATGCATTTAGAAGTTACGGTCCACAATTTTATCATGATTTTGGATATAGTGGATATAATTTAATCAGAGAAAGTGCATGCGAAGACTTCTTCTGCCACGAACCCAAATTTGACTTTTTTGATACTTATGGAGTATGTAATGATTTGGGTGATGCCGATGTTGTCAATACCATTTGGTATTATAACTACAAGTTTCTGAATAATGTAAATAATGCACTGAGTGCTTTAGAAAAAGCAGATGATGCACCCGAAAACAAGTATTATAAAGGTATATGCCTATCTTATAGAGCCATGATATACATGGACTTAGTCCGAATGTATGAATATAAAAAACAGGAGTAGAGAAATTAGATGCAGAAGCAGCCAGTAAAAATTTATATGGCATAACCGTACCTATTATTACCGCTGAAACCACAGAAGAAGAAGGGCGTAATAATCCACGTGCTCCCTTCTATGCCGTATACAAATTCATATTAGATGACCTAGCCTCAGCTGAGGAGCTTTTGAGTGATTATCAACGCCCAACCAAAAACTTGCCCTGTACCCCGGTTGTCCATGGTCTGATGGCACGTATGTGGCTGGAAATGGGATCTCGTTTCGAACTTTACCCTGAAGATCTCAACACCCTAAACAACAATACAGATTTAAACATTGCATCAAAAGAAACTTGTTTCACTAAAGCAGCCGAATACGCACGCAAAGTCATTAACGAAAGCGGAGCAATGCCTCTGACCGAAAAGGAATGGTTTGGTGGAGACAGCTATACTACCGGCTTCAACAGTGTACTAACCAATTCATGGGTATGGGGATCCATCATGACTACCGAGGATGTACATAGCTATTGGCTCAACTTTGCCGGAAGCATGTGTCCTGAACAAACTTTCGGTTACGGTAACCGAAAATGGCAAGGATACAAGCTTATCGGCAAAAAAATTGTTCGATCAAATACCAAATGCAGACTGGCGAAAAACAACTTGGATTGCTCCTGAAGATGCACACAAAGCTCCCGGAACTAAATATAGAACTTTGTTGACCGATGATGATTTCGCTGATATGCCTCCATATACAGGTATCAAATTCCGACCTAAAAATGGAGAAATGAACGATTATACAATCGGAGCTGCCGTTGACTATCCGTTAATGCGTATAGAGGAAATGTATTTAATCGAAGCCGAAGCAATAGGAATGAGCCAAGGATTAGCAGCCGGTATTTCTAAATTAGAAGATTTCGTAAATACATTTCGTTATAATACTTCTGTGGGTAGCTATACATGTAAAGCAAATGATCTAAAAGAGTTTCAAAAGAAGGTTGTTGAACAGAAACGTATTGAATTCTGGGGTGAAGGGATCATCTTTTGGGATTACAAACGGTTAGAGTTACAAGTTGTTCGTGGTTATCCGGGTACTAATGCTCCTATCGGATATCGATTTAATTCAATAGAAGGCTACTGTGCGCCCTGGATGAATATCTTTATCAGTCTTTATGAAAATGTATTCAACAAAGGTGCTGTTTTAAATCCTGATCCTTCACAAGCCATCAAAGAATGGGTAGAATAAAATTCATATAAAACTTATTTCATAAAGAATGGGGAGCTGTCATAAAAAAGACAGCCCCTCATTCTTATAGAACACAATTTGATATCACCATACATTAAATTACCTAGAATAAATACAATACCCTTTATTGATTAAAACAGAAAAACAAGCAAGACAAAAATAGCACACATCATAAAAAACAATTCCAACCCTACTATTTTTCTTCCTTTTTAGCCTCATTCCATATAGCATCCATTTCTTCCAAAGTCATATTCTTCAAGTTCTTTCCCTGTTTGATGGTGTGTTCCTCTAAGTAATTGAAACGACGGATAAACTTCTGGTTAGTGAGTTCCAATGCATTATCCGGATTAATCTTGTAAAGGCGGGCCGCGTTTATAAGACTGAACATTACATCACCGAATTCCGCTTCCGCCTTCTCCTTATCCATGTTCTCCACCTCAGCTTCAAACTCGCCGATCTCCTCTTTTACTTTAGTCCAAACCTGCGAACGCTCCTCCCAATCAAATCCCACGTTGCGGGCCTTATCCTGAATGCGGTATGCCTTGATTAGCGAAGGTAAAGCAGAAGGTACTCCACTCAAAACCATTTTGTTACCATCCTTTTCCTTCATCTTCAACTGTTCCCAATTTTCAGTCACCTTCTCGGCAGTCTCGGCTTTCACTTCGCCAAAAACATGAGGATGACGGAAAATCAGCTTCTCACAAAGACAGTCACACACATCCTTGATATCAAAATCTCCTGTTTCACTACCTATCTTTGCATAAAAGGCCACATGCAACAACACATCACCCAACTCTTTACAGATATCCTTCTTGTCATCCTTCATCAAAGCATCACAAAGTTCGTAAGTTTCTTCAATCGTATTAGGACGCAGACTTTCATTCGTCTGTTTCCGATCCCAAGGACACTTCTCTCGCAACTCGTCTAAAATATCGAGGAAGCGGCCAAATGCTTCCATTTGTTCTTTTCTTGTATGCATAATCAGTTTATTAATATCATTTTGTAGTGCAAAAGTACATAATAATCCAACGACTTTTATTAATTTTGCACTCAATTATGCGATAATCAATTAAATAAATAAAATATAAAATGGAATTAGCAAGTAAGTACAATCCCGCTGACGTGGAAGGAAAATGGTATCAGTATTGGCTGGACAACAAACTCTTTAGTTCAAAACCCGACGGACGTGAACCTTACACAGTCGTCATTCCACCACCCAACGTAACCGGAGTACTCCATATGGGACACATGCTAAACAATACCATTCAGGATATATTAGTACGCCGTGCCCGCATGGAAGGCAAGAATGCCTGCTGGGTGCCGGGAACCGACCATGCTTCCATTGCCACAGAAGCCAAAGTGGTGAACAAACTGGCCGGACAAGGTATAAAGAAAACTGACCTTAGCCGTGACGAATTCCTGAAACATGCCTGGGCGTGGACAGAAGAACATGGAGGTATTATCCTGAAACAGCTGCGCAAACTAGGTGCATCCTGCGATTGGGACCGTACAGCATTCACCATGGACGAAGAACGTAGCGAAAGTGTCATCAAAGTATTCGTAGACCTTTACAACAAAGGTTTGATCTATCGCGGTGTACGCATGGTAAACTGGGACCCAAAAGCACTGACAGCTCTCAGTGATGAAGAAGTTATTTATAAGGAAGAACACAGCAAACTGTATTATCTCCGTTACAAAGTAGAAGGTGATGCTGAAGGACGCTATGCGGTAGTTGCTACCACTCGTCCCGAAACAATTATGGGAGATACTGCCATGTGTATCAATCCCAATGACCCGAAAAACCAATGGCTGAAAGGCAAAAAGGTAATTGTACCACTGGTAAACCGTATCATTCCGGTTATCGAAGACGACTACGTAGACATTGAATTTGGTACAGGATGTCTGAAAGTAACACCCGCCCATGATGTGAATGACTATATGCTTGGCGAAAAATATAACTTGCCCAGCATTGATATCTTCAATGATAACGGAACACTGAGCGAAGCTGCCGGACTGTATGTAGGTATGGACCGTTTTGATGTACGTAAACAGATTGAACAAGACTTGCAAGCTGCCGGATTGCTGGAAAAGGTAGAAGCTTATACTAATAAGGTAGGTTTCTCGGAACGTACCAATGTAGCCATCGAACCGAAACTGTCCATGCAGTGGTTCTTGAAGATGCAACATTTTGCAGACATGGCATTGCCTCCTGTAATGAATGATGAACTGAAATTCTATCCTGCCAAATACAAGAACACCTACAAAAACTGGCTGGAAAATATCAAAGACTGGTGTATCAGCCGCCAGCTTTGGTGGGGACATCGCATTCCGGCATACTTTCTGCCCGAAGGCGGTTATGTAGTAGCCGAAACAGCGGAAGAAGCTTTGAAGTTGGCACAAGAAAAAACCGGTAATACCAATCTGAAAATGGAAGATTTACGTCAAGACGATGACTGTCTGGACACTTGGTTCTCTTCATGGCTGTGGCCCATTTCTTTATTTAACGGTATCAATAATCCTAATAATGAAGAAATAAACTACTATTATCCTACTAGTGACTTGGTTACAGGACCGGATATCATTTTCTTCTGGGTGGCACGAATGATTATGGCAGGATATGAATATAAAGGTGATATGCCGTTCAAAAACGTTTATTTCACAGGCATCGTACGCGACAAACTGGGACGTAAGATGTCAAAGTCTTTGGGTAATTCACCCGACCCGTTGGAACTAATTGACAAGTATGGTGCCGATGGCGTGCGAATGGGTATGATGCTTGCCGCTCCCGCAGGAAACGATATTTTATTTGATGATGCGTTATGTGAACAAGGACGTAACTTCAATAACAAAATATGGAATGCATTCCGCTTGGTGAAAGGTTGGGAAGTTGCCGATATTGCACAGCCCGAATATGCAAGACTGGCCACTGAATGGTTTGAATCCATGTTTGGCAAAAACAGCTGCAGAAGTAGCTGACTTATTCGGCAAATATCGTTTGAGCGAAGCACTGATGGCTGTATACAAATTATTCTGGGACGAATTCTCAAGCTGGTATCTGGAAATGATCAAGCCGACATACGGACAACCCATTGACAAAGCGACCTATGAAAAAACTTTAGGCTTCTTTGATAACTTGCTGAAGTTGCTGCATCCGTTCATGCCTTTCATTACCGAAGAGTTATGGCAACATATATATGACCGCAAAGAAGGGGAAAGCCTGATGGTCCAGCAATTGAACATTCCGACTGCTTGTAATGAGATTATCGTCAAAGAATTTGAAGTAGTGAAAGAAGTAATCGGTGGTATCCGTACTATTCGTTTACAGAAAAACATTGCACAGAAAGAAACTTTGGAGTTGCAAGTAGTAGGTGTAAATCCAGTAGCTACATTCAATCCTGTTATTACTAAATTGTGTAACCTCTCTTCTATCGAAGCCGTAGAGAATAAAGCTGACGGCTCCGGCTCATTTATGGTAGGTACCACTGAATATGCCATACCATTGGGCAATTTAATCAACACAGAAGAAGAACTGGCAAAACTGGAGGCTGATTTAAAATATCAGGAAGGCTTTTTGCAAAGTGTATTGAAAAAATTAAGCAATGAAAAATTTGTCAGCAAAGCACCAGCCAACGTTATTGATATGGAACGTAAGAAACAGGCTGATGCAGAAAGCAAAATAGCTTCTTTAAAAGAAAGTATTGCTGCTCTGAAAAAACTAAAAAATATAACCGCTTTACAGAGATTGCAACATTCTATGTAAAGCGGTCATCACTTCTTTTTTAATAAAGAGATGTGTCAAAAGTAATTCTGCTATTGTCTTGCTGCAAAGCTCGGATAGTTTTGATAATTACTTCAAATTTTGACACATCTCTTTCTTTTTTCTAATTGTCTTTCATTATTCAACGGGTATGATCTTTCCTGTTTTTCTGAGAAATTTTCAATTCTACTATAAAAGCAACTACCAAGCCCAAACCACCAAAAAGCAAGACATTTGCACCATAAATCAATGAAGTTAACTCGCTCATGCGCCAATTACGCTCTGTGAAATAATCGGGAACCGTGGTTGCACAAATAATATAACCAGTCAACAAGCCTAGTCCCATACCCAGCAACAAACAGCCAAATTTCAAGGCCGAGAAAGAAATCGGGGAAGATGACATGAAAGGAGTTCCTACAGGAAGAGGCAGGCTAAGCCTGTTCCCCAACATGGAAGGATCTAACTTGTCTCCCAATTTTTCTATCATAGTAAGACGCTCTTTCTTACCAACAAAAATGTTCAAATAATTTGTAGATTCCTAATGTAATGATACCTACAACAATCCAACCGGTAATGTAACCCATAATTTATTCGTATTTAAGTTATTAATTTTGTTCCTTTGTATTCATTAGACGCTGCGTAGCCAAAGAGGTTACACTTTTGAGAAAGAAAAAAAATATTTTCTCTTTTTATGTAACCTCTCTCCCAGCCCTGCGTCTAATAGACAAAATGGAAAACGACGAAACACATATTATTCATAGGATATTAAAAGGAGAAACTTCTCTCTACGAATACTTCTTGGATAAATACAGTCAGCAAGTATTTATCTTGATTATACGCATCGTGGAGAATCAGGAGGATGCGGAAGAGTTGACCCAGGATACGTTCTTGAAAGCCTTTGAACATCTTTCGTCGTTTAAAGCAGAGAGTAGTTTCTCTACATGGATATACCGCATTGCATATAACACCGCCATATCGGCAACCAGAAAAAGAAAACAAGAGTTAATTGTTATGGACAGTGCCATGTTAATGAATATATCCGACCAGCAAATAGACGATGCCCTGAATGATGAAAGCGGGGAACGGGTAGGAAAGCTCAATAAGGCCATCAAGAAACTGGATGCAGAAGAACGCGCCTTGATTTCCCTATTTTATAATGAAGAGAAAACTATCGGTGAAATCGCTCTTATCCTGGGACTGACGGAAAGCAATGCAAAAGTAAAATTGCATCGAATAAGGAAAAAAATTATATATACTCATAACAGAAGCAGAATGAACGAGAAACAAAAAGATAAAGGATTAATGAAGGCTGTAAAAGAACAGCCCCAATTCCGGCTGACCTCCAATTTTACTTTCCGCACCATGCAGAAAGTAGAGGAAGCTATACTCTTACGTGAAAAGAAACAGGAGAGAAAGATGTTACTAGCTACTATTGCTGCTTCTCTATTCTTAATAATAAGCGGCAGCATCGGTCTGTATATTTATTTTGGAAAGCACATTAAGGAAACTATGTATCATGCATTTCTTGCTGGCAGTCATGTTTTAAAAATACAAATTCCTCTCATTTATCTGCTATTCATCATAACTATACCCTTATTCATGGTTTTTGACCGATGGATGAGAAAACAATATTTTAAACGCCACTCTTGAAAAAACATTTTCCTCACCTATGATATAAAAAAGCATCGGAAACTTTACTATCCCGATGCTCCTATTATTTTATCTATTTTTCAAGCAAGTCTTTTAAAAATGCATCCAATTCTTCATCCAAACCCTTTAAAAGTTCATCATTCAGCAATAAAGTGTCTTCATCATCTATCAATAAAAGTTCGGTTACAGTTTCCCTATCCTCATCAACCAAAACAAAAGAATAAGGCTTCATTATAGCTAACTTATCCAAAACTCCCGTATCTTTCAATGCGTTGATCTCCCCACGAAGTATACGCTCTACTATTGTATAAAAATCATCTTCACTATAATCCACCCACTCTTCAATTATGGTACGTGACAATTCTTCGTCATCATCATTAAAAATAACTAATTCACCACTGTCCTGCTTAGGCTGCAAATGGATATCGGTGACTACCGTTCTCTCTCCATCCGCTATATATTTATCAACCGCTTCCCGAAGCGAAGACGCAATAGAAGCATGTGACTGTGCACTGAGTTTCATACCAAAATCAATTTTATATATTATTTATATCCAAAAGTACAAAAAAAATCTTTCTCTCAACACTTATTCTCTAAAAATTATCATCAAAACGTTTCATTTGTATTCTCAATTGGGATAGCTTACTCTCTCTTTTCTCTAACTCCAATGAATAAAAGGCTATCAATTGTTCATCCCTGCTGCCTGATTTCACCAAATTCTTCGCTTTACCCAACCATTCCTTGGCCTGTTCTACATTATCCTTTATTTCATAATATAGTGCAATATTAAAAGCCGCTTTCATCTTTTGCTGGCCTTTTCTCTTCTCATAGGCTATCTTCCACTGACTATACGCTTCATCCCAATTGTTCTCACGAAGATATACACCGGCATCGCGCATTTCAATATTCCCGCCATCGTAATAAAAACGAGCCACCTCATCCCAATGTGGCAACAGATGTTCTACTGGAATAGAAGCGGCATATTCCGAAGCTTCTTTTACTATCTTCCGGTCAGAAAGAGCTGGTTCTATTTCCCAGGAAATGGTATCTTGCTTGGCAACTACAAACAAAGGTTTATCACGATTGGGAATATATACTCTAACAATCGGAGATATAATTCCATCTACAGCATCTATAGGCATAGGAAAATCCGGATAGAACAGTACGCCGGGCTTAGTCTGAATATGAATACGATCAAAAGACAATATCATATCCACTCCCAAGTCCTCGCTCAGTTTCCGTACTTCCTCTTTAGTCAGAATGACATTAACCCGTGGCACTTTATCCTGTGCCCGGAATACAGAATCACAGATAATGACCTGATCGAAATAATTCACATTGGCAATATTCTCTGCCAAAGCTTCGGATGCCACTTTACCATCGCCTTCCAACTCACTGCTCAGTATTTCATGATTATCTTTAGTTTTCAGTACAGGCATATTGTTTATCACAGCCACTTTTCTCACAGCATCCGGAAAACTGACATCGGCTGCCTGTAACTGGTCAAAAGATATGGTCTGCAAACTGCTGCAGGAAGCAAAAAGTGTCCCGGCAACTAGAATTATTAATGAGGCGGATCTTTTCATATTATCATTTTTTCTTAGGGAACAAAATACGCTTATTTATGTAAGAAGTAAGTTAAAAGGAATAAAAAAACGTCCGGGTAGTAAATTCTACCCGAACGTTTCTATAATAATCGTTATTTATCACGCATTTTGCCCGTGACAGTTCTTATATTTCTTACCGCTTCCGCAAGGACAAGGATCGTTACGACCCACTGTCTTTTCCGCACGAACCGGCTCACGCTTTACCTCGCGGGTGTCATGTTCGGCAGCAGCTTGCTGGTGAGGATCACTTAAATCCTGCTTTTCCTCTCTATACTGTTGACGAGGAGCCTGCGGTTCGGGAGCAGCTTCACGAACTTGTTCCGGTTCTTGAACCGGGATTTGTCCACGCATCAATACAGAAATGGTATTGTTATTGATCTTATTTACCATGTTGTCAAACAAATTGACAGATTCCAACTTAAAGATCAGCAGCGGATCTTTCTGCTCATAGCTAGCATTCTGTACAGAATGTTTCAGTTCATCCAGTTCACGCAGGTTTTCTTTCCATGCATCATCAATAGTATGAAGCAGAATCGCCTTCTCAAATGACTTCACAATCTCCTTGCCTTCTGTTTCATAAGCCGCCTTCAAGTTGACAGAGATATTATACAAGCGTTTGCCATCCGTAATAGGAATCATGATGTTTTCGTACATATGTCCTTGCATCTCATATACCTGTTTGATAACGGGATTGGCAATCTGGGCCATACGGTCTGTCTTGCGCTTGAAGTTGTTCATTGCCGCTTCAAAGGTTTTCTCAGCAAGATCTTCTTTTCTCATCTTGTTGTACTCCTCTTCTGTGAATGGTACTTCCATTGCCAATGTCTGCAATATTTCCATCTTCACATTATCAAAGTCGCCCAATTCTACAGCATAAGCGCAACGATCCCAAATCATATTCACGATATCCATACCGATACGCTCACCCATCAAGGCATGACGACGTTTGGTATAAACAGCCACACGCTGTTTGTTCATCACATCATCATATTCCAGCAAGCGTTTACGAATACCAAAGTTATTTTCTTCCACTTTCTTCTGAGCACGTTCAATGGAATTTGAAATCATCTTGTGCTCAATCATCTCACCTTCTTTGAAGCCAAGTTTATCCATTACACTGGCAATACGATCTGAAGAGAACAAACGCATCAAATCATCTTCCAATGATACAAAGAACACAGATGAACCCGGATCCCCTTGACGACCGGCACGACCACGCAACTGACGGTCCACGCGGCGACTTTCATGACGTTCCGTACCGATAATAGCCAAACCGCCCGCAGCTTTCACTTCCGGACTCAGCTTAATGTCGGTACCACGACCTGCCATGTTGGTAGCAATAGTCACGATACTCTTCTGACCTGCCTGTGCCACAATATCCGCCTCTCTTTGATGCAGTTTCGCATTCAACACATTATGCTCAATCTTGCGCATTGCAAGCATTTTGCTCAACATTTCAGAGATTTCCACCGAAGTGGTACCTACCAGAACAGGACGTCCTTCTTTTACCATTTCTTCAATCTCTTCGATGACAGCTTTATACTTCTCACGTTTTGTCTTATAAACGCGATCATTCATATCTTTACGGGCAATAGGACGATTCGTCGGAATAACAACGACATCCAATTTATAAATATCCCAAAGTTCTCCCGCTTCCGTTTCCGCTGTACCGGTCATACCCGACAATTTATGATACATACGGAAATAGTTCTGTAAAGTGATGGTAGCAAAGGTCTGGGTAGCAGCTTCCACCTTCACGCCTTCTTTGGCCTCAATAGCCTGATGCAAACCGTCAGAATAACGACGGCCTTCCATAATACGTCCTGTCTGTTCGTCAACAATCTTAACCTGTCCGTCGATTACAACATATTCGTCATCCTTTTCGAACATGGCATAAGCCTTCAGCAACTGGTTGATAGTGTGTACGCGTTCAGACTTGATAGCGTAATTTGTCATCAGTTCATCTTTCTTGGCCAGTTTTTCTTCTTCTGTCAAATCTGTCTCATTTTCCAAAGCAGACAATTGGGAAGTAATATCAGGCAAAACGAATAAAGTAGGATCTGCCGCATTTCCTGTAATCAGGTCGATACCTTTATCGGTCAAATCTACGCTGTTTTGCTTTTCATCAATTACGAAATACAATGGATCAGTGGCCTCAGGCATACGCTTGTTATTCTGTTCCATATAAATTTCCTCTGTCTTCAGCATACCTGCCTTAATACCTTGTTCACTTAGGAACTTGATTAACGGCTTATTTTTGGGCAGTGCCTTATGACTACGGAACAATGCCAAAAATCCCTCTTCCTGATCTTTCTTGTCATCCGATGCAATCAAGCGTTTGGCATCGGCCAAATATTGGGTAGCCAACTTTTTCTGAGCTTCAAACAGACGCTCTACCAAAGGACGGAGTTGCTCAAACAACTGATCCTCACCTTTAGGAACAGGACCAGAAATAATCAACGGAGTACGAGCATCGTCAATCAATACAGAGTCCACCTCATCGACAATAGCATAATTATGTTTACGCTGCACCAAGTCTTTTGGACTGACAGCCATATTGTCACGCAAGTAATCGAAACCGAATTCATTATTCGTACCGAAAGTGATATCGGCCATATAAGCTCTGCGGCGTGCATCAGAATTGGGCTGGTGTTTATCAATACAGTCCACACTCAATCCATGGAACTGATACAATGGCCCCATCCATTCCGAGTCACGTTTTGACAAGTAATCATTAACAGTAACTACATGTACGCCATTACCGGTCAGTGCATTCAAAAACACAGGCAAAGTGGCTACCAACGTCTTACCTTCACCAGTAGCCATTTCGGCAATCTTGCCTTTATGTAACACTACACCACCGAATAACTGCACATCGTAATGCACCATGCTCCATACCATGTCATTACCACCAGCAATCCAATGGTTCTGCCAAATCGCCTTATCGCCCTCAATACGCACAAAATCTTTTCCCTGAGCAGCCAGTTCACGGTCAAAATCGGTAGCGGTTACAACCAATTCCGGATTTTCAGAAAAACGGCGTGCAGTGTCTTTTACAATGGCAAAAGCCTGCGGAAGTACATCATCCAGTGCTTTTTCATATTTTTCCAGCACTTCTTTTTCCAGTTTGTCTATCTGCGCGAAGATGCCCTCACGATCTTCCAGTTCTGTAGTTTCGATAGTACCTTTCAATTCTTCTATCTTCTTTTGTTCCTCAGCAGCCGAATCAGAAATGTACTTCTTTAATTCTACTGTTTTTGCACGAAGCTCGTCATTGCTCAATTTGGCAATTTCCGGATAAACAGCCTTTATTTTATCAACCCATGGCTTGATTTCTTTCATGTCACGAGTGGCCTTATTTCCAAACAATTTGCCAATAAATTCATTAAATCCCATTGTATTTTTTGTTTTTATTATTTTCTAATTTGATTACTTTTGAAAGTGCAAAGTTACAATAAAATGCTGATTTATTTGCACTTCTCTCCTTAATATTATTTTCTGATGTCTGTCATTGGTGCCAGAACGGCTGCATTAGGAGCACGAATACGCATGTAATGGGCTACGGTGGGTGCTATATTGCCTATTTTTATAGGCGCATGGATTATTTCCGGTTTCATTCCGTTCCCAATGAAAATCAATGGAGCCGACGCATATGAATAGCGTTGCACCTGCGTATCAAGCGAATGTTCACGGAATACAGTCCAGCCTGGTAAGACTTCTATCCATAAATCTCCGGAACATATCGGGTTATAGTAATTCTTAATTTTATCAATGGTAGGAGTCCACGCTCCCAATTGCAAACGTTGTGAAGAATACACATCTTTCACTCCGCTGAACTGTACCAAGAATTCTGCCGCACGATTTAATATCTCGGATATATTCAGTTGTTTCTGCTCTATCAGCTTATGATTCAAGTATATTTGCTGCTCAAAATGCGCCTCCACCCATTGTCCTTCACCGTAAATAGCTGCCAAATAAAGGTTCAACAGAGCAGAACAACGTTCAATATGGAATTCTCCACCCGGTATTTTATATTGAGGAGAATCAACAGGATCAGCGTCAGCATATCCTGTAGAGGTTATAAAGAATAAAGTATTGTTCAAACCAACCTTCCGGTCTATCAATTCCAATAATTCAGCAATACTGTTGTCCAGACGTACATAGGTATCCTGCATTTCCATCGGGAGTTCTGCAGGAGCCTTATGATCATAATTCCCGGCATAATATGCCAGTGACAAAAAGTCCGGAACAGCATCCTTTCCAATGGAAGTATTACTAAAACAAGCATTAACCAAACGGTTTACCTCATCATTAGCATAAGGGCTTGTTTTCAATTTACGGTATTTATTTTTCCGCTCGTCATCGAAATTATGCTTGAACGTAACTTGTTTGTTCTCGCTAGTCAAATATTTATAGACAGTCACAGGCAAATAAGGCTCCCACGACATATTGCCGATACGGAAATCCAATCCTTCACGGTCATTATAAGTAGTCACCCATGCAGGAAATGTACCATAATATGTACTGCCACTCCATTTTCCTGTTTCATCATTCAACCAGAATGCACCTTTCGAAGCATGACCGGCAGCCAACACCGCCATTTCACGTGTAGGAGCGATAGAATAAACTTCAGCTATTCCTTGTGTGGCTATTACCAACTCATCTGTCAAAGTCGACACCTTCATTTTCTGCGGAGAAGTGGACTCTGAAGTGTAAATACCCATAAAATCAGCATCGTCCACACAATTAAGGACTCGCAGAGTACTGCGGTCCATCCAGTTATCCCCCACGATTCCGTTGGTATAAGGTGTAGTGCCAGAATAAATGGCCGCTACAGCTGATGACTTATCCACATTAATAAAGTCATATTCGGCATTCCGATAAATCCGTCCTTCTCTCCACAACCGCTTGAAACCACGTTCACCGTATAAAGCCGAAAAAGCCTCTATATAATCAGTCCGCAACTGGTCAATAGTCAATCCGACCACCAACCTGGGAACCGCAGGAATGTTCTGTGCCTGCAACCCTGTTAATGCGATAACAGTCAAAAGAGAAGTTAAGATGCGTCCTTTCATTTATTGTTTTGTCTGTAATATAATAAAACGTGGTTTGCAGAACATATCAACAAACACAGTGCCAAAGGTAATACCGTTACATTGAAATTTTTGCTGTACAAACGGCATTATCATTATAAAAAGTGTTAAATACACTACATTTATTGTATGATAGAGGTCTTTTTTACCTTTTATAGCTCGACAAACCATGACCGGAAGGTAAAGTAAAGGGATAGGATTCAATAAAAGGATAAGCCAATTGGACCCTACCGTAGGATGAGTAGAAAAAAGGACCAGGAAAGTAATGACACACCCCGCTAACCCTTGTACACCAAAAAGAAGCAAATCCCAAATCCAGATTATTTTCCTGGTTTTAAACTGCAACCATCCTACAAAACAAGTAATTCCTATTAAAATAAAGACACACGCCAGGGGTGACAATGGAAAACCGTCACCAACATTCTCCGGTTCTGCATCCACCACCTTTTTTTTCATGCAGAATCAAAGGACGCACGCTGTCACCTACTACTATAGTCGCCTTTTTTTGCCGCTTCCAGCAAATAAAAAGGGGCGAACATCTGCTTACGCGCATCAATAGGCTTATCAGCTTCACTGCCCAAACACATATCAATGCCCAGCTCATCCCATTTGTGTCCTTTAGTATATTGATGGACAATATCCCGAAAAGAGAGCCCCTCCTTTCCTTCAGAATAAACAACCTTCCCTTCAATACACCTTTCTATTACATCACGCGCACGGGTAGTGCAATTATCATAGAAAAAGTTATAACGGTAAACCCTATTCTCCGGCAGATAATTCTCTTCCAGCAATCTTCTGAGTTCCTGTTTTTCCGAAATAGTCAAATTCAATGTCTGCTGATAAACCGAGGAACCACGCATAGCATAACTGCCTTCAAAATAAGGATAACGGGTTACGCCCAATTCATAATCAGTTTCTCCTTTGACAAAACGATAGATAAAATGGGGAGCATTAAAGCTGAACATACCATAATTAAACACCCAGTCCTCTCCACGTGCCTTATCCTCATAGCGCAATGCAGTATGCCCGAACAAAGCATATATTTCCGTACCGGGAGCACAAGTCATCAGACTTACCTTTATGTTATCTTCCTGACCTCTAACCGATTGACCCAAGAAAAAGAATAACAATATCAATGCTATAATTAATTTATTCATAAATTCCATTCTCTGTTTACCGATGCAAAAGTACACCTAAATATTAATTAATTCCTCACAAATACCATTTTTTATTGCTATTCCTATTTATTTTTTGCGTTACTTTGCAGCCGAAAAAGCAAAGTTGTGAATTTAATAATCGACATAGGAAACTCAGTAGCCAAATTGGCTATATTCGACAAAGGCGAGTTAGTTGAAGTATTTCGTGGCTCCAATCATTCTTTAGATTGCCTCCCGATGCTTTGCTCCCGATACCCGTTGAAACGAGGTATCATAGCTTCTGCTACATACACATAGCAATACGATCCGGCACCAACTGGAAAGATTGCCTTTTAACATCATCGAATTAAGTCATGAAACCCCTGTTCCCGTCACTAATTTATATAAAACGCCTCAAACACTGGGCATGGACCGTTTAGCAGCTGTGGTCGCAGCAAACTGGCTGAAGCCTGGACACGATGTGCTGGTTATTGACGCAGGAACCTGTGTCACATACGATTTTATTGACGCTGACGGAGCCTATCATGGAGGCAATATTTCTCCAGGAATGCGTATGCGTTTCAAGGCATTGAACATATTCACCGACAAACTTCCCAAAGTAAGCGCTAAAGGAGAAGTTCCGATGTATGGACAATCTACAGAAACGGCTATCCGGGCAGGAGTCATTCGCGGAATGGAATTTGAAATGAGCGGCTATATCACCCATCTTCAAAAGAATTATCCGGAGCTTTTGGTTTTTTAACGGGCGGAGATGAATTTTCTTTTGATACAAAATTAAAAAGTATCATCTTTGCAGATAGATTTTTAGTATTGAAAGGTTTAAACAGAATATTAAGCTATAATGATAAATTATAAAAGACTGATTAGTGCGTCAATATTACTCACAGTCACAGGGCTGGCCGTAGCCCAAACAAGCACAAATTCTCCCTATACACGCTACGGCTTTGGTCAGTTAGCTGATCAAAATTTTGGTAACAGTAAAGCAATGGGAGGAATAGCATACGGTTTGCGAAACGGCTACCAAATCAACGCATCTAATCCGGCATCTTATACAGCTATCGATTCATTGACATTCTTGTTCGATGCAGGAATGACTCTTCAAAATGCGAACTTCAAGGATGGTAATGTAAAAACCAATGCTAAAAACTCAAGTTTTGACTATTTGGCCATGCAATTCCGTCTATGGCAAAAAATGGGAATGACAGTTGGTTTTCTTCCATTTTTCTACAGTAGGTTACAACATTTCCAAAACACATGATTTTGAGGATGTAGACAATAACGGAAAGTGGGCCGAATCTTATAATGGCGACGGAGGCTTTCACCAGGTTTTTGTAGGATTAGGTTATAAAGTATTTAATAATTTGTCTGTTGGTGCAAATTTTTCATATCTTTATGGAGACATTACCCATCAATCCATGACAGCTATTGGAGCGACAGATACACGTAGTATCAAATTAGACAAATTTTCCATCAGTGATTATAAACTGGATTTTGGTTTACAGTATACTTATAAGTTAAACAAGAAAAACACAATAAATGTAGGTGCCGTTTATACACTGGGACATACCTTGCACGGAGATGCATATAAATATCATCAGACAGGTACGGAAAGTAATGGTTCCATTTATGTACAGTCACAAACTGGCGATACTATTCCCAACCCGTTTAAAATGCCACATACATTTGGTGCAGGTCTTACTTATGTATATGACAACCGCCTGACGATTGGGGTTGACTATACTTTACAAAAATGGAATACAGCCGATCTGACTTGGAGCAAGTTCAACAAAGAAAGTGTGGAAATGAATAACCGCACAAAAATAGCTTTTGGTGCGGAATTCGTACCAAGTTATATCAGCCACAACTATCTGAAGCGTATCCGTTACCGTATGGGAGCTTATTATTCAACTCCTTATAATAAGGTAAGCTATACTGATCCGGACACAGGAGCGACCAGTTTTCAAGACGGTGCACGCGAATATGGCGTCAGTGTAGGTTTCGGACTTCCCATGTTCCAAAGTAAATCTATGCTGAACATTTCCGGACAATACATTAAAGTCAGTCCTAAATTTAAAGGATTAATGGAAGAGAACTATTTGAGAATCAATATCGGGCTCACTTTCAATGAACGTTGGTTCATGAAATGGAAAGTGGATTAATAAATGGAGAGAAGCAAATAAATAACAACAACTAAATTTATATACGATGAAAATGAAGATGGTAACAGCGCTGTTCGTTCTTTCCTTAGGTACAACAGCTTCTTTCGCTCAGACCGGAGCGTCAGACGGATCAAGATTCGGACATGGTGAAGACAGTATCCGATGCTTGAAAAATATCAGTATTTACACTGAGTATGTCAAAACTAACAATTTCAAGGACGCCTATACTCCTTGGATGAGCGTATTTACAGAAGCCCCCAAAGCTCAAGTAAGTACTTATACTAATGGTGCAAAAATTCTTCGTGCTTTAATAGCCGGTGAAAAAGATGCAGCTAAGCAAAAACAATACTTCAATGAACTGATGAAAGTTCACGACCAGCGTATCCAATATCTGGACGATTTGAACAAGTTGGTTAAAAGAGATGCTACAAAGGGTTCAATTATCGGAATGAAGGCACATGACTACTTCACAATGGGTGGACAGGACATGAATGAAGCATACAACATGTTCAAAGAAGCCATTGAACTTGAAAAAGAAAATTCCGACTATTTTGTATTACAAGAATTCATGGATGCTGCTGCCCGTAAAATGAAGAGTGATGAAGCATACAAAGAACAATTCATTCAGGATTACTTGTTTGCATCAGGAGTTGCTGATGGAGCTTTAAAAGCTGCCACAAAGGAAAATGACAAAAAATTTATTGAAAGTGGCAAAAGACAATATCGATGCATTTTTCATTAACAGTGGTGTAGCGACTTGCGACAACCTACAAGCTATCTATGCTCCGAAAGTTGAACAAAACAAAACTAATTTGGATTATCTGAAGCAAGTTATTTCTGTAATGCAGATGCTAAACTGTACAGAACAGGAAGCTTACTTTGCTGCATCTGAAGCCGCACATGCCATCGAACCGACTGCCGAAACTGCTGTAGGTTGCGGATACATGTATTACAAGAAAGGTGATATGGACAAATGTATCGACTATTTTGATCAGGCTATCAACTTAGAACAAGACCCATTAAAGAAAGCCGACTATGCATACAAAACCGCTGCTATTTTATTCAGCAAAAAACAGTTGAGCAAGGCAAAACAATATGCGCTGAAGTCAATCTCATTGGATGGAAACAATGGTAAGCCTTACATTTTAATTGCTAATATGTATGCATCAAGCCCTAACTGGAGTGATGAAGCCGCATTGAACAAGTGTACTTATTTTGCTGTTATCGACAAATTACAGAAAGCAAAAAGTGTAGATCCTAGTGTTGCTGAAGAAGCAAATAAACTAATTGGTACTTATGCAGCCCATACTCCTAAAGACGCAGACTTGTTCTTCCTCAGCTTGAAGAAAGGTGACTCTGTTACAATCGGTGGATGGATTGGTGAAACAACAACTATCAGATAATTATGTCGTCTGAAAAAAAACAAGAATCACACTTTATATTTCTAAACATAACAGTTGCCATTTGGGCAACTGTTATGTTTGTTTTATTCCCAGCATGCTCAGGAGGCGAAAAAAATCTGGCGGAAGCCATTACAGAAAGAGATTCATTGCCTAGCATGAAAACATTGGGGGTTACTACCCTTATATCCGATTCCGGTATTACCCGCTACAAAATTATCACAGAAGAATGGGAAATTTATGATAAAAAGAACCCTCCTTATTGGGCTTTTGAAAAAGGAGTTTATCTGGAAAAGTTTGATTCCCTATTCCATATTGATGCCAGCATAAAAGCCGATACAGCCTATTACTACGAGAAAAAGAAACTTTGGGAATTGAGAAGCAATGTGCATATCCGCAGCCAAAGAGGCGACAAATTTGACACAGACCTGCTCTTTTGGGATGAAAAACAGGAAAGGGTCTATTCTGACAAATTTATCCGCATTGAACAAGAAGACAAAATCATTACCGGTTATGGATTTGAATCCAACCAGCAAATGACAGAATATCAAATTTATAATAACACAGGTATTTTCACTGTAGAAGATACAGCACCAGCAGACAGTACAAAAGCTGTTGCAAATAGCACCAGAACTGATTCGATACGCTAATTCACTCACTATTATGGGTATTATTATACAAATTCTTATCACAATGGCTTTTTCCGCTTTTTTCTCCGGCATGGAAATAGCCTTTGTTTCATCCAATAAATTACGTTTTGAAATGGATCGTAACAGCCAAAGCATAAATTCACGTATACTTTCCATCTTCTTTCATAATCCGAACAATTTTATCTCTACCATGTTGGTAGGGAACAACATCGCTTTGGTCATTTACGGTATATTGATGGCACAAGTCATTGAACAAAACTTGCTGGCAGGATTGATAGACAACCACTTTTTATTAGTACTGATCCAAACAATTATTTCCACATTAATCATCTTGGTCACAGGAGAGTTCCTGCCTAAAACCTTATTTAAGATTAATCCCAATTTCACTCTGAATATTTTTGCAGTTCCCACTTACATTTGCTATGTCTTGCTCTATCCCATCAGCAAGTTTGCTTCGGGAATATCCAATATATTACTTTACATTATAGGCATTAAACAAATAAAGAAGCCATGAAAAAGCTTTTACCAAAGTCGATCTAGATTACTTTATTCAAAGCAGTATACAAGATGTTCAAAATGAACAAGACATAGACACCGAAGTCAAGATATTCCAAAATGCACTAGATTTTTCGAATATCAGAATTAGGGATTGTATGGTACCCAGAACCGAAATTGTTGCCATAGAATATGGAACTCCCATAGAAGAACTAAAAGCCCGCTTCATTGAAAGCGGAATCAGTAAAATCATTGTCTATAAAGAAAACATTGACAATATTATAGGTTATATCCATTCTTCTGAAATGTTTCGTGAACAGACCGACTGGACTAAGAGTGTCCGCCAACTACCTATTGCTCCCGAAACGATGGGAGCGCATAAGCTGATGAAACTATTCATGCAGCAAAAGAAATCCTTAGCTGTAGTAGTCGATGAATTCGGAGGTACATCCGGCATCGTGGCGCTAGAAGATTTAGTGGAAGAAATTTTCGGTGAAATAGAAGATGAGCATGACACGACTTCTTACATAGCCAAATCTGTCGGTGACAATGAATACATCCTTTCCGGACGTCTGGAAATAGAAAAAGCCAATGAATTGTTCTCACTTGACCTACCGGAAAATGATGATTACCAAACTATCGGTGGACTCATCCTGCACCAATACCAAAGCTTCCCCAAAATACATGAAGAGATCACTTTCGATAAATTCCATTTCAAAATAATTAAAGTAACAGCAACCAAAATTGAATTAGTAAAGTTGAAAGTAACCGAATAATAGATTTTTTTTCACAATAAAATAGCTTGTAAGCTGCAATTTTTTGTATCTTCGTGCGCTAAATCTATGAAGTATAAAAAAACAATAAACAAAAATAGTAAAATTAAATGGCAACATTACAAACAATCAGAAGTAAAGGCCCTCTGTTGGTCGTTGTAATCGGACTTGCCCTCTTCGCATTCATTGCCGGAGACGCATGGAAGGTTCTCCAACCACATCAGGGTAAACAAGACGTAGGTGAAGTGAATGGAAAAACACTTACAGCACAAGAGTATCAAAAAATGGTAGACGAATACACAGAAGTCATTAAATTGACACAAGGTGTTTCTGCATTAAATGACGACCAACTGACTCAAGTGAAAGACCAAGTATGGCAATCTTACGTAAATAACCAATTAATCGCAGCAGAAGCTGCAAAATTGGGACTGACTGTCAGCAAAGCTGAAGTTCAAGCAATCATTGAGGAGGGTACTAACCCCTTATTAATGCAAACTCCGTTCCGCAATCCGCAAACCGGTGCTTTCGACAAAGATATGCTGAAAAAATTCCTGGTAGATTACGCTCACCTGGATGCAAGCAAAATGCCTGCACAATATGTAGAATACTATCAAAAAAGTGGGAGCTTTTTGGAATTTTATTGAAAAGACTTTGATCCAATCTACTTTAGCTGAAAAATATCAGAACCTGATTGCAAAATCATTGATCTCAAATCCGGTTGCAGCTGAAGATGCGTTTACATCACGCACTGAACAATCAGACGTTTTACTGGCTGCAATTCCTTATTCTTCTATCAGCGATTCAACTATCACGGTTTCAAACAGCGAAATCAAAGATCTGTATAACAAGAAAAAATGTTCTTTCGAACAGCCGGTTGAAACTCGTAACATCAAATACATTGATGTATTGGTAACTCCATCTGAAGAAGATCGCAAAGAAGTATTAAATGAAGTAACCGAATATGCCAACCAGCTAGGTACCGCTGCCGACATGAACACATTCATCCGTTCCACCGGCTCTGTTGTTCCTTTTTCTGAAATTGCAATCAACAAGACTGTATATCCTAATGATGTAGTTGCTCGTTTGGACTCTGTAACTATCAACGAAGTATATGGTCCTTACTATAATCAGGCAGATGATTCATATAATGCTTTTAAAATTATTGCCAAGCAGACTGCTCCCGATTCAATCCAATATCGTCAAATTCAGGTATATGCTGAAGATGCTGCTAAAACCGCAACTTTAGCCGATAGTATTTTCAATGCACTGAAAGATGGAGCTGACTTTGCTGATATCGCAAAAAAATTATGGTCAGACAGGTGAAGCAACCTGGTTGACTGCACGCAACTATGAAGGTGCTGCATTAGATGCTGACAATGCTAAATACATCAACACATTGATTAACTCTAATGTTAAAGAATTAAGCAATCTTCAGATCGGACAAGCTAACGTTATTCTTCAAGTGTTGGATAAAAAAGCCATGAAAGATAAATATAAAGTTGCAGTGATTAAACGTCCGGTTGAATTCAGCAAAGAAACATACAACAAGGCATACAATGATTTCAGCCAATTCGTAGCGCAGAACACTACAATGGATAAGATTGTTGCCAATGCAGAAGAAAGCGGATACCGCTTGTTAGAACGTGCTGATTTCCGTAGCGCAGAACACCGTGTGGGTGGTGTAAAAGGAACCCGTGAAGCGTTGAAATGGATTTTTGCAGCCAAAGAAGGTGAAGTGTCTCCATTGTATGAATGTGGTGAGAACGATCACCTGATGGTAGTTGCTCTTGAAAAGATTAATCCTGCCGGATATCGTAATATCAACTTGGTTGCCGACATGCTGAAAGCAGAAATCATCAAAGATAAAAAAGCTGAAAAACTGATAGCTGAAATGAAAGGTGCAAACAGCATTGACCAAGTGAAAAATATGGCAAATGCAGTTAGCGATTCTGTAAAACATATCACTTTCTCTGCTCCGGCATATGTTTCAGTAACTCGCGCCAGCGAACCAGCTTTAGGTGCTTATGCAAGCAAAGCTGAAGTAAACAAGTTAACTGGTCCTATCAAGGGTAATGCAGGTGTTTACATGATTCAGGTTTATAACAAAGAAAAAAGTGCAGAAGAATTTGATGCTAAAAACGAAGAAAACAACTTGTCTAATATGGCAGGACGTTATGCTAGCAGTTTCATCAATGACCTCTACAAAAAAGCTGAAGTGAAAGATGACCGTTATCTGTACTTCTAATCTGTAGTATATAATCCTATAAATATAAAAACAGGCTGTATCAAATGATTGGTACAGCCTGTTTTTATATTCTTCCTGTCGTTTGGTGACAGGACGATTTTTTTAAAAGATCAAGAGCTTTTAAAAAAATGATAACCGCCTTTTTAAAAAAGAACAAGAGCTTTTTTAAAAACGTCTTGATCTTTTTTACCCCCTGCCGAAAATTCCATCGTAAGCCTCATTTCGTAGAAACCCTTCTCATGCATACTTCTTACGATAGAAAAGCCTGAAAATGTCCTACTTTGCATCAAACACAAACAGCCTGTAAAAAATATGCATAACTGACAACAAGCATGTTATGTAAAAAAAAGCTTCAAAACATAGTGAGGGCATGAGAGTATAAGTGAGAGCAAGAATTTTTACCGTCAATACATAAGTAATTTATAATTAGCCTGTTATACACACAATGAGGGCATGAGGGCATATATGCTCGAAGTTCCTGTATCGAAAAACTGACAGGTCAGAGATACTTCCGAAAGTTGACCGAAGAACAAAATGATCCTTCAAGAACGGTAATCCTCCTTAATGTTACAGGTGGACTCCCAAAACTGTCAAAACATCGAAATCTCAAGTCCAAAGTAGCAATATGTATAAGCTACCAACTAAAAATAATGGGAATGGTGAATTGATTCACATAAAACTCCCGATACCATTTCTTTGAATTGAAATAATACCCCGTACTCCATTTTTCATTCACTAATTGAAGTACCCGCAATGCTTCGGCATCCATTAATGGATCAAGTCCTCTCACCAGCCGAAAATCTTTCATTGAACCATCTATATCCACATTGAAACTATAAATCACCCGTCCCTGCTTTCCCGTAGCTTTCATTTCGGGAGTTATTTTCAGATGAGAATTTATAAATTGCGTCAAAGCAACAGTACCACCGGGATAAGAAGAGTATCTATAAGGCTCCCAAGTGGTCTTTTCCAAATCTTCCTGTGCACATTCCCTATACAATAAATAATGTTCCAGATCCTCTTTCCAAAAACGCATAGTCAAAAAATAATCATATGGCACAGGTTTGCTGTTTTTCATGGCAGGAATCAGCCGGGGAAAATTAGAAAGAATACGTATAGCCTCTTTATCAAAAGCCGGATGAGTGCCTTTTATCACACGGATATTCATAATCTCCCCGTTTTCATTCACCGTAAAACGGCAAATAGCAACGGCTTTATCCACTTTATCATCAGGCCAACCCATATTTCCCATAACAAGACTACGAATATCATCTGGAAAGACAGGCATGGAATCGACAAATTGTCCCCTGCAAGATTCCAGAACTTGCTGCTGCCGCCAAATACGGTCACTGTAAATATCAGGATTAAAAGGAATATGAAAGACTACAGTACTATCTATATCTCTACCCGCTTTCTTTGCAGGCTGCCATTCACGCATCCCCTCAATCACATCTTCGGCCGCCTTGGCAAACAAAGGATGAGTGGCTTCAATATATTTACTACGGACAATACCCAAACTATCAATGCGGAGTGTACACACTGCTTCACCTGCAATATCCGCCTTTAATAAAGAATCCGGATATACAAGCTGCCACACAGCATAATCCGTAATACCTTTTACTGTGGGATAATATGGTGGAAGATTCATATTCTTTTGTGCATAAAAAGATAGAAAGGGAAATATGCACCCTATTAATAAAAGTGATAATCTATTATTCATGTCTAAGTCAAGTTTTCACAAAATTAGCGACTACACATGATATAAACAATACCACTAACATTAATATATATAAAAGAAAGCGGAGATGCCTCATCGCACCCCCGCTTTCTATACTAAATACTAACTATTAATTATTTTCAGGACGAAGTTTACGTACGGTTACAGCCGTCTGCCACATTTCGCTTTCACGCAATGCTTTCAATTCTTCTTCCAATTTTTCACGATAATCGGGTTTAGAGTTAGAATCGATAGAAATCTGAGCCTCGTTGCCAGTCTTCACACTGTGATATAACTTTTCAACTACAGGTTTGATAGCATCATGAAACGGAGTCATCCAATCCAATGCACCGCGCTGAGCAGTAGTAGAGCAGTTAGCATACATCCAGTCCATACCATTCTTAGCAAACAAAGGCATCAATGACTGGGTTAATTCTTCTACAGTTTCATTAAACGCTTCAGAAGGGCTATGTCCGTTTTCACGCAATACTTCATACTGAGCCAACAACAATCCTTGGATAGCCCCCATTAAAGAACCGCGTTCACCAGTCAAGTCAGAAGTTGCTTCACGCTGGAAAGTAGTTTCGAACAAATAGCCTGAACCGATACCAATACCCAATGCAATAGTACGTTCATAAGCCTTGCCGGTTACATCCTGATAGATAGCGTATGAAGAGTTCAAACCACGACCTTCCAAGAACATGGTACGCAGTGAAGTACCCGACCCTTTAGGAGCTACCATGATCACATCAATATCAGCAGGAGGAACTACCCCTGTACGGTCACTCCAAGTAATAGCAAAGCCATGAGAGAAATAAAGTGCCTTGCCTTGAGTCAAGCAAGGTTTGATAGTCGGCCATACAGACATAACAGCTGCATCAGATAACAGACACATTACGATAGTCGCTTTCTGACAAGCCTCTTCAATACCAAACAGAGTTTCACCCGGAACCCATCCGTCAGCAACTGCTTTTTCATATGTTTTTCCCGGACGCTGACCAACGATTACATTGAAACCATTGTCCCGGAGATTCAAAGACTGCCCCGGTCCCTGCACACCATACCCGATCACAGCGATTGTTTCATCTTTCAATACTTCACGTGCTTTTTCCAAAGGAAATTCATCGCGGATAACTACAGTTTCTGTAACGCCGCCAAAATTCAATTGTGCCATTTTAAATTATAAATTAAAAATTTAAAAAGTTAGATTCTAAATAAATATCACCTTACTGCGAACGACAACATCTGTGCCATTCTTCTTCACCTCTATATCATATTCTTTCTCCCCCACTTCCTCGCGGTAGAAACTCAATATATCACCATAATAACTTTCAGCTACATAAGCCATCTCAAAACGTTTAATCCGTTTCTCCTTAAAAAAGTTCTATAGGAAACAGGTCGAGAATATGTTCTATATACTTAATACTGTTCACATGACCATTGATATCAATATCGCTATATCTGGTCTGGTATTCAGAAACCGGAGTTTTCTCTGTCACCTTAATACGACCGGGCTTGCTTATAGGACATTCCTTATCGCATACATAATCAGTGATACTACCTCCGTGAAGCGTAAGCAAGTCAGCTGGTTTGCGAGTTTCCATACTGATCATCGCCCATACGGAACGGGCGTATCCGACAGCTTTTCCTTCCTTATCCAAAATTGCAAAATTACGGTCTGTAAAAAGGCGATACACGTTCTCCACCCATGTCTGAATACTGAATCCCTCATATTGACAAGGCATATTCTCTAACTCTACAGCTAAACGGGAAAGTACCCATGTATAATGATTCTCATTGAGTGTAGCAATTCCAAATCCCCGGTCGGCAGCATGAAAGCCGGCACAATTCAGCAAATGGTTACCCAGCACACTCATAGTCAACTTTCCACTGAAATCACAGTGAAAGGGTTCTGCCACAAATCTGTATGTTCCTACTTTATTCTCACTCATCATTATTCCGTTTTTTGCTGGCGATACTTTTCCTCGCGTTGGGTCAGATATTCGTTCACACGCTCGAAACAGCTGGTAGTAATCGCCACACGTCCCGAACGTACAAACTGCAACACACATCCCAATCCGCGCAACTCCTCATAAAGAGCAGTAATTTCCTCACTCATTCCATTCTTTTCAACAATAGAGAAAACCGGATTTACTTCTACAATGCGGGCACTATAACGGCGGATAACTTTAGATGCCATAGGATTCTCCTGAAATTCAGGAGTAGAAACCTTGTACAAAGCAATCTCATGCTGATAAATCTCACTATCAGTAAAATAATGTGCCTGCAAAACATCTATTTTCTTCTCAATCTGCTTCACCACCTTTTCTATCACATCCTGAGTAGTCCAGACAGTAATAGTATATTTATGCACTCCCTTGATGGAAGACGCAGAAACATTAAGACTTTCGATATTGATTTGGCGACGAGTAAACACAGCCGTAATCTGATTCAGCAAACCGGCGATATTTTCTGAATGAACGATTAATGTATATAATGTCTTATCCATAATTATTAAATTAGCATTCCAGTAACATCTGATTCACCGAGCTTCCCGGAGGTGTCATCGGCAATACATTTCCCTCTTCTATCACACAAGCCTCCAACAGGAACGGCCCGTCATTAGCCAGCATTTCATGGATAGCATCCTGCAATTCCTCGCGCTTCATGACACGACGGGCAGGAATCTCGTATGCCTCGGCAATCTTCATGTAATCCGGATTCAACATCGGAGTAAATGAATAACGATGACCGAAAAACATAGCTTGCCACTGACGAACATTACCCAAATAGTTATTGTTCAACAAAATAATCTTTACCGGCGCTTTTTGCTCCATGATAGTTCCCAATTCTTGAATATTCATCTGCAAACCGCCATCACCCATAAATACGCATACAGTACGATCCGGGCAACCGAAAGTAGCGCCTATAGCAGCGGGAAGACCGAATCCCATTGTTCCCAATCCACCCGAAGTTACAATGCTACGGTTCTTACTGTATTTAAAATAACGAGCAGCCATCATTTGGTTCTGTCCCACATCTGTCACCAGTACGGCCTCATTATTCGAAGCCTCACTCACCGCACGCACCACTTCACCCATATTCAACGCCCCGTCAACAGGATGAATTTCTTTACTGATAACATGTTCATATTCCGTCTTTTCATATTCAGCAAAGCTATCAATCCATTCGGAGTGTTTATTCTCCCGGATAAGTTGCGTCAGCATAGCTAGCGTATGTTTACAATTACCTAATACGGGTACATCCACTTTTACATTCTTGTCTATTTCAGAATGGTCAATATCCAAATGAATCACCTTTGCCTGTTTAGCATATGTATCTAATTTTCCGGTTACACGGTCGTCAAAACGCATACCTACGGCAATCAACACATCACATTCATTAGTCTTGACATTGGGACCCAGATTTCCATGCATACCTAACATTCCTTTATTTAAAGGATGCGAAGTCGGTATAGCCGAAAGTCCCAGCAAAGTACAGCCACAAGGCATATCGGCTTTTTCTATGAATGCACGTAACTCATCTTGCGCGTTACCCAACTCTACCCCCTGCCCTACCAACACTAATGGCCTTTGGGCATTGTTTATCAATTCGGCAGCCTCCTGAAGAGATTCCTTATCAGGATTAGGTTCCGGATCATAACTACGGATAAAATCAAGCTTCATCGGTTCATAATCCACCATCTCCACTTGTGCATTCTTGGCAAAGTCCAGAACAACAGGACCGGGACGTCCGCTTTTGGCTATATAGAAAGCACGGGCTACAGCCCAAGCTACATCTTCCGCACGGCGAATTTGGTAACTCCATTTGGTAATAGGCTGAGTGATACCCACCAGATCTACTTCCTGAAAAGCATCCGTACCCAAAAAAGAAGCTCCTACCTGTCCGGCAATCACCACAATAGGCGTGCTGTCAATCATAGCATCGGCAATGCCGGTGATGGTATTTGTCGCACCGGGTCCGCTAGTCACCAAACAGACACCAACCTCCCCGGATACGCGGGCAAATCCCTGTGCTGCATGGGCAGCTCCCTGTTCATGACGGACCAATATATGGTTCAATGTATCTTTATGATGATATAAAGCATCAAAAGTAGGCATGATAGAACCTCCGGGATATCCGAAAAGAGTTTTTACTCCTTGATACTCCAAAGAACGCATCATCGCCTCTGCTCCTGTTATCTTTTCTTTTGCCATAATTGTTTAGTTGAGAATTGAGATTCAAAAAAATTACGATGCCGGACAACTGGCCGATGACAACGAAACTGTTTTTTATTCTCAATTTTTAATTTCTAATTTAGTCAATGATTCTCACTCCTCCTTTATCTGCAGAACTTACCATACTAGCGTATGCCTTCAAGCTTTTAGGAACTTTACGGTCGCGGGTCACCGGTGCCATCGGTCGGGCGGCCAATTCTTCGTCGCTCAGTTTCACATTGATACTGCGGTTCGGAATATCGATTTCAATTATATCACCATCCACTATTTTTCCGATATTACCACCCGCTGCAGCTTCGGGAGAAATATGCCCGATGCTTAATCCCGAGGTTCCTCCACTAAAACGTCCGTCGGTAATCAGAGCACATTCTTTTCCTAAATGCTTGGATTTGATATAAGAAGTAGGATAAAGCATTTCCTGCATACCGGGACCACCTTTCGGACCTTCATGAGTGATAACAACAACATCTCCGCTGACTACCTTTCCTCCTAGAATACCTTCACAAGCAGCATCCTGCGAATCGAACACCTTGGCAGGTCCCGAGAATTTCCAAATACTTTCATCCACTCCGGCTGTTTTCACTACGCAACCATCCTGTGCAATGTTCCCTTTCAAAACAGCCAAACCTCCGTCCTTACTATAAGCATGTTGCAAATCACGGATACAACCATTGGCACGATCTGTATCCAGTTCTTTATAAACAGCATTCTGAGAACCCAGCTTTATATTGAATTTGTTTCCCGGAGCACTTGAATAGATACGTTTTGCTTCAGTATCCACTTCCTTCTTACATATATTATATTTTTCGACAGCTTCCGCCAATGTCAGACCGTCCACTCGCTTCACATCGGTTTTCAGCAAACCACCCTTAGATAATTCTCCCAATATATTAAGGATACCGCCGGCACGGTTCACATCCTGGATATGATATTTCTGTGTGTTCGGAGCTACTTTACACAAACAAGGCACATGGCGTGAAAGCATATCAATATCATCCATCTTGAAATCTACTTCCGCCTCGTGGGCGATAGCTAAAAGATGGAGCACAGTATTGGTGGAACCACCCATTGCAATATCCAATGTCATGGCATTCAGAAAAGCATCACGAGTAGCAATGCTGCGTGGCAACACGCTGTCATCTCCTTCCTCATAGTATTTATAAGCATTCTTCACTATCAGAGCAGCCGCATCTTTAAACAACTGAGTACGGTTGGCATGAGTTGCCAAAATAGTGCCATTACCCGGAAGTCCCAGACCAATAGCCTCATTAAGACAATTCATGGAATTAGCCGTAAACATACCTGAACAGCAGCCACAGCCGGGACACGCATTATCTTCTATTTGAGCCACATCCTCATCGCTGACCGATGCATCAGCAGATTTAATCATGGCGTCTATCAAATCAAGATGCTGGTTATTCCATTCTCCTGCCTCCATAGGACCACCCGATACAAAAACAGTCGGTATGTTCAGCCGCATGGCAGCCATCAGCATACCCGGAGTGATTTTGTCACAATTACTGATACACACCATTGCATCCGCCTTATGAGCATTCACCATATATTCCACGCTGTCGGCAATGATATCACGACTGGGCAGTGAATATAGCATACCATCGTGTCCCATAGCTATTCCGTCATCAATGGCAATTGTATTGAACTCTGCTGCAAAACATCCCAGTTTTTCGATCTCGGCTTTCACTTGCTGACCTATTTCATGCAGATGGGTATGTCCCGGAACAAACTGTGTAAACGAATTTACTATGGCTATAATGGGCTTGCCCATCATTTCTTTTTTCATGCCGTTAGCTACCCATAAAGCTCTCGCTCCTGCCATACGGCGACCCTGTGTGCTAAACGAACTGCGTAACTGATTCTTCATCTTATTCTAAATCTATAACGTCCTATACTTATTGAAAAAGCCTTCCTCACCATGTGAGAAAGGCTTTCAATTATTTCTTTATATGTACAACTACACATACACAACCTTTCTCACGCTCCCAGTGTGACCACCACGACGCGAATAATATGCAGGACTGCCAGGTTATTTAGAGTAGTAATATTCATATATCTGTTTTCTTTGTTTCTTTAACGACTGCAAAGGTAAAGCGTTTTTTGTAACAAACAAATAAAATGAAGACTTTTTTTTCTTATAAATTATCATTCGTAACTAAATCGGGCTTTAAACAATCATTTTATCACAAATATACACTATATCTTCCGACGGATAAATAAAAAAGAGAATACAAACCAATGCACTCTCTTTTCTATTCATTTATTTCATTTTATAAATTTACTTATTCGCCACATCTTCCATATAGGAATCCAACCCTTTGTTTTTCAATGTGACATTCAACAACTGCACATACTTCTTGTACTGCTCATTTGTCAATGTACGTTTCATCAGTTTGAGGTTTCCATATACGGCTTCACGCAACTTTTTTACCTTGTTTAGCTTCTTTTGCGTAGCTTGCGCTTTGCACTTTGTCAGCAAAATAATCAGAAATATTAGCAACCTCCTCCATCTGACGTGCATCCAGATTCAAATATTTGCTCAACTTTGCGACGTTAACATCTACCTTCCAATCTTTACCTTCTACTTTTTCTCCTGCAAAACTTGTAGCTGACATTCCTAATGCCACTACAACCAACAATACTAAACGTTTCATAATACCTAAAATTTTAATTTGTTAAACCTAAAAACAATTTACTTAGTACCTAGTACCCAAGAACTAAATAATACCTTTTAAAAACAATCTCGTTATCTCATTCTCTTTACGTTGCAAATATAACAACATGCTTTATAACATGTTGTCATATATCTGTTAATTAAAGCAAACATCTATCAAAACGAGCAGTTAATTGATTTATATCAAGGATTAAACGCCACCGAAAATGCATTTATAGTATCATAATAACAAATTTATGTAATATAAACGTAATAACAAAGGATTAAGGGGAATTAATTCGTATCTTTGCCAACGGAAAACTTACGTAAGTAGTTTATATTACATTATTATAATAAGAAAACATGGAAAATAAGTACATCACCGTAGCATACAAACTTTATGTAATGCAAGACGGCCAGAAAACATTGGTAGAAGAAGCAACTGTAGAACATCCTTTCCAGTTCATATCCGGCTTAGGAACCACACTGGAACGCTTTGAAACAGAAATAACAGCCTTGAAGAAGGGTGATAAATTTGAATTTGTCATTCCTACCGCAGAAGCCTACGGAGAATATATGCCCGAAGGTGTGCGCACTGTATCTAAAGATATGTTCACCATTGATGGTGTTTTTGATGAAGAACGTATCTTCCCGGGGGCTGTCATTCCCTTACAGGACAATGAAGGCCATCACTTCTACGCTACCGTAAGCGAAGTAACCAATGACACTGTTACTGTAGATTTAAACCATCCTCATGCAGGTAAAGATCTCACTTTTGAAGGTGAAGTAGTAGAATCCCGCACAGCCACTAATGAAGAAATTCAGGAAATGGTAAAAATGATGAGTGGAGAAGGATGCGGCTGTGGTTGTGGTGACTGCGGAGGTGGATGCGGTGATGGTTGTAGTGATGAAAACAACTGTGGATGCGGACATTGCCACTAATCCAATTTGAAAAATAATAAAACGAGAAAAGGGCGGAATTTTTTGTTCCGCCCTTTTTGTTTCTCTCTATAGGATATCCGGATATTTCTTAATCTTTTCAGAATACTCCTATCGATAATATAAATTCTATCGCAAAATTATCGCTTTATTACTTTTCCACATTCTGTGTAATCGTTCCATTTCCAGGATTAGATACGGCTTCACGCGGAAAAGGCATAATCCATAAATGCGAATCAGACTTTAGAATATACTCTTTTCCTTCAATAGTACGTGGAAAAGTACGGGCATACTCCGGGTCCTTATTCAAACGTCTATAATCACAATATATAACCTGAGTCTGGATATATTCACTCTCTTTATCTCTTATTATTTTTTCCACTGCTTCTTTCGTTGTTGCAGCAGTCCAATCTTGATAAAACTCAGGAAGAATACGTGTTTTTCTCACCTTATTCACCAGTTCCATTGCTTCTCTAATATTAGCTTCTCCCCCTTTACGAGCCAAACATTCGGCCTTTATATAATACATTTCAGGTGAACGCATACCTCCTTTATTCATTTCCAAAGCATAGATACCCGCATAATAAGGAATACCGGAAGATGACACTCTGGATTTCCAATGGGTCAGCAGACGAGTATCCCCCTTTTCAAAACGAGCCGCCCGTTCAGGAGAAATAGCGTAGCTTGTGTTATTCAAACCAGTCCAGCCTGAAGTGGAAGATCCATAACAATAAATATAATTCTCTACATTATCTGTTTCAGGATTACCGGCTACCCCTGATGTATAATTCTTGGGATCATCATAGCGCTCCTTATCCGCCTCATAAAGATCTATCCAGTTAAAAAGCTGGTCATTTTGCTCCAATGCCAATGAAGCGTTCTTCAAAGCATTGTCATAATCCCCCATAGACAAATACACTCGAGCCAACATACCATATCCAAGTGCCCGATTAGGATGAAGAATCGACTCACTATGTACAGGCAGATCTTCAACCGCCTTATTCAAATCATCAAGCATAAACTCATAGATTGTTTGCAAAGTTACCTGCGGCGACGGAGCCTCCACAGAAGCCGAAGTTATCAAAGGAACTGACAGTTTATCCTTAGTAGCCTCATCATACTGGTCAGCATAAAAATTAGCCAAATAAAAATAATGCATGGCTCTAAGAACACGTCCCTGAGCTATTAACTGACGGCGCTGAACCTCCGTACATTCTGTCGCATCCGGTACATCCTCTACGATTAGATTCCACGCAAAAAGTCCCTCATAAGCATTAAAATAAGGGTTCTTATCATTGCCTGTCATTAAGTCTATTCGATTTACAGATTCATCTGCGTAATAATTGGCACGTGTTAACGACGGACTAGTTACGGCAGAAGGAAGTTTAAATATATCTCCTGCTAATACCGCAAGCTGATCGGGATCAAGAAAATGGTAGGAAAAATTATTTCGGATAAAAGCATTATAGTCTTCCCATGTCTTCGGAATCTTCTGCCCTTTCGGCACATCATCCAAATAATCATCACAAGCGGAAAGCATCATAGCCACCATAACAAAAAGCAGACTGCTTATCTTTATCATTTGTTTTTTCATATTATTCATCCTTTAAAAATTCAAATACAATCCCCATACATAATTCGGTTTCACTTTACCGCCTAAATCGTAATTCGCTTTACTATCAAAAGCAAATGTTGCTACATTCTCTACATTGAACTGAAGACGAGCGCCGGAAAGAGAAATTTTCTTGCACCAATGGGCCGGAACTCTGTACGCCAATGAAATATTACTCAAACGAATATTTGATGCATCATACACAAACAAATCCGAATAACGATATAATTCCGTACGGTGTGTATTAAAATTCTCCGTATCATTAGAGAAAAGCAGACGTGGTACGTCCGTTACATCCCCAGGCTGAGTCCAACGGTCCACTATACCCTTAGCAGTAGATGTAATACGTCCGTTCGACATATTAATGCTTGGAATATTGCTTGACCGCAACTTGTGACCTGCATCCAATATCAGCATTGCTGAAAATTCAAAACCTTTATAACGTAATACATTGGTTAACGAAGCATTATGTATAGGAACAGTCGTACCACAATAAACCAATGCATGATAATCACGTGCAGGACCTGAAGTGACATTATTTTCCGCATCATATACCTGTGGATCACCATTCTCATTCAATCCAGCCCACTTATACGCATAAATACCATATAATGGTTTTCCAACCATAGGATAACTGGTAGGCATACTTATACGGCTATCCCACAAACTTGGTTGCACACTGATGTGTTTTACTTTATTACGATTAAATGCATATAACAATGAAGCGTTCCAACTAAAGTCCTTCTGACGGATAATCTCTCCGCTCAAAGTGATTTCCACTCCCCGGTTTACCATTTTTCCATTATTCGTCATCAACGTTGTATAGCCAAACCCTTGTGTAGGACTACCATTTATAGCAGCAAGTAGATCAACACTATATTTATTATAATACTCTATTGTTCCCGACAGACGATGACGGAACAAAGCAAAATCTACACCTACATTCACAGTCGTTGTCTTTTCCCAACGGATATCCTTATTGGGAGGAGTATTCACAGACCCTGCCATACCATCCACAAGGCTGGAATCATAATAGGAAGCTATCAGATAGGGAGCTGTATTACGCCCAATATTACCACCAATACCGTATGAAGCGCGTAATTTCAACATGTCTACAAAATCCGCTTGAAAGAATTTCTCTTTATAGATATTCCAACTTCCCCCGACTGACCATAAAGGTTTATTCTGGTATTTCGAATTAGTTCCCCACAAGTTCGAACGATCCCAACGAATACTTCCAGAAAGTACATATTTATCATCATACGTATACGATGCATTCGAATAGAAGGAAACAAAACGATTAAGCAATTCACGAGACGAAGCAATACTATTCTGATCTAACTGAGCAGATCCTAACAAGCCCGAAAAATAAGCCAAATCTTTCATATTATAATTTTGCCATGTTTTAAGCTCCGGATCATATCCGTATACCGTATTTTCATCAAAATTAATCAATGAATGGCGCACTTCCTGTCCTAATATCCATACTAAATTATGCTTTTCATCAAATGTTTTATCAAGACTCAACTGTTGACGGAAGTTATAACTATGTTTGCTGTTCTTCAACGTATGAAACGAATCTCCATTCGGCAGATTATATACCAAAGAACTGCCATTCGGTGATTTGCTGGTAAAATCATTAATACGCTTACGCATAAAATTTGACTCTTTCTCACCCAATGATTCATAATCCGAATCACTTGTTTCATATTGGAACATCACATTGTAATTCAACCAAGAAGTCAAATCAAACTTCAACTTAGCATAAGCGCGGGTTTCAAAAGTTTTGGTTGTATTAAGAGCATAATTCAACTCATCCATCGGCACGAGATCTTCTGAATACAGCCCATATTGATCTACTAAATCACGACGTGACTTGTCACTTTGTGAAGGTGCCACAAAATAACTTCCATCTGCATTGACCAACGGATCATAAGGCATGACAGAAAAGCCCGGATCAAACAAATCATATGACTGGTTCTTCTCTTTGCCATATTTCAGATAAACGCCTGTATCAAAATGCAACCAATTGGTTAGCTGTAATGAATTAGTAATATTGATACCTAATTTCCAATCACTATGATTTATATCCTCATAATCATTATCCCAATAAGTAGTAGAGAAATTAAAAGAATTACGCTCTGTTGTTTTACCTACCCTCAAATTATACTGCTGGTAAAAAGGGTTACGCTTACCATATTTTTCTGCCTGATCATAATATTGATAACCGTAGGAAGCCAACTGATTCAGAATTTTATCTCCCTCAGCCATACTGATTTTCCCAGTGTACATATCTAACAAAGTATTAACTCCCAAACTAGGATATGGTCCGTTTTCACGCAAATCGGCAGCCTGCATCTCCGCAGCCTCAGGCGTACTCAATGCCATAGTCGCCCATTCACGTTCCATAGCAATAACATCAGCCGCATTAGTCCGATTTTTTTTATAATAAGAATAAGGGTGCACTGTAAAGGTAGAAGAAAAACTTACTTCCGCTTTACCTTCTTTAGCCTTTTTCGTAGTAATCACAATCACGCCATTAGCAGCTCGCGCACCGTAGATAGAAGCAGCAGCAGCATCTTTCAGCACTGTTACGCTTTCAATATCTTCCGGATTTAAATCAGGCATATTTTCAGTTGTCTGCCCTATTCTGTCTAATGTTGTATTTTCTACAGGAAATCCATCAATCACGACCATCGGATTCGCGACAGCATTCATGGTTGTGACACCACGAATCTGTCCATTCACATATCCAGCCACTTGTCCCTCAAGCATAGAAGACAAGTTATCCATACGTTTCAACTCTAACTTTTCAGTAGAAACTTTAGAAAACGCACCCGTAGAACGTTCTTTCGACAAAGTCTGATATCCAGTAACCAACACTTCATCCAACATTTCAGTGTCCGCATCCAACCGAATAAAAAGCTCTTTCTTTCCATCCACAACCGCCACTTCTTTTGATTTCATACCAATATATGAAACCACAAGTGTTTCCCCACTGTTTACCTTCAGATGGAAACGTCCATCCACATCTGTTACGGTACCATTCTGAGTTCCTTTTACCAATACAGTCGCTCCAATCAACGGTTCATCATTAGTATCTGTAACCACTCCCGAAATAGATTTTTTTTTCATTCTGCCGTATTTCTGAAACGACAGTACTTTCCTCTGCCAACGCATAAGCTACCGGTCCACACAAACAAATACAAAAAAGAATTCTTGAAAAAAACAGATTTCCCCCTTTGCACCTTCTTGAGTTTACTGATTCTTCACTCATAAAATTAAAAAAATTTATCAATATAAAAGTCAGTTAAGTAATTCATCTAATTTAGCTATTGTTTTGGGATCAGAAGGACGACTCATATCCACCGATATAATTTTTCCTTCCTTATCTAAAAGAATAAAACGGGGAATCCCCTTTATCATGTAGTCATTCATAAATGTATCTCCATTTACAAAATGCAACTGAATACCCTTTAAACCAGCCCTCACTCTATTTTCCCATGCTTTTTTGTTATTATCACATGAGATACTAACAAAATAAATATCTTTTCCATGGTATTTTTCTTCTAACTTTTGCAAATGTGGAATTTCACGTTGGCAAGGACCACACCAAGTAGCCCAAATATCTATATATACATACTTTCCCTTAAAATCAGAAAGAGAAACTTTTTTACCAGACAAATCCGTACAGTTAAAATTTGGAGAAAGAGCTCCTACCGACAATTTGCGCCAACGATTGCACAATGTCTCAAAATTCTTCACCAATAGCGGTGATTTTACATACCGATCGAACACAGCACAATAAGCATCAGCAGAATCAAGTCCATATCTCTCTACATAAGCATATACATTCTTATTTATTAAGAACTCTGCAATACCAGGCTCCTTCACTTCCGATTCCACATATCGGACTACCGCATCCAAAGACTTTGATTCCGGGTATTGTTTTCTTGCCACTCTGCTTACCGCCTCAACCAAAAATGAACGGAATTCGTCATATCGCAACAAAGAAGCATCCATAACCATCAACTCCTGTAACTTACTCCAATATTCTAAAGAAGCTTCATAAGTAGAATCCTTAGCTATACGCATATGGAAATAAGGATAAGAAGGCAATGTAGCACAAGTAAAATATTTCAAACGTATTTTCTCCATTTCATTAATTTCCTCTGATAATCCGGCATGATCCAACTCTTGCAGATTTACATTCAAAATACTATCCATTTTCAAAAAGAACGCTTTTTCTCCTAATGCCATATCATCAATTTTTGCTGCTTTCAAACGTCCGTTATTCAAATAGATATTTACTTGTGAACCTGTGCCTGTAATGGCTACACGTTCTCCAAATTTTTTATTTTCAAAAGAAATTTGTATATCTGTATCAGGTGTAAGCAACAAAGTACGACTTATATAATGATAACCTAATGCCACATAAACAGGCTCCGTAACATCGACTACCAATTCTCCCTTTCCTGAAGCATCTATTGAAATAGGAAGTTCTCTCCCGTCAGGAAAATAAAGCATTGCTGAATGATCTTCTATTTTACCACTTATAGACAAAGAAATCTTTGCCGCATAACTATAAAAAGGGAATAACAAACAGACAAAAAGAAAGACTCTCATTTTTTTCTTAAACCACTCCATAAATATTTTTTTATATTAAACATTAAAAATTAAGTGCGAAATTAACAAATAATTTGCAAACCGCCTTAATTTATATTACATAAACTAATGTTTAAGTAGCATTTTAACATAAAAAAAGCGATGGAATTCATACAGAGTTCATCCACGTTCCAATACCCCATATATTCTCCACAAAGAAGTTAAAAGAATTATAGTCACCACCAATACACACCTGCTTAAAGCAAGCGGGCTTATATTGTAATTAGAAAAAAGGAACAGTATAATCCAACAAAGAAGTTAAAAATTAACGGAGAAAATGCCAAACCGTTTGCCCATTCCAAAGACTATCTGTATTTTTGGCAGAAATATTCTGATTAAATGAATGAGAATGTCCTTGCCAAATTGAAAGTACTAGCAGAATCTGCCAAATATGATGTTTCCTGCTCCAGTAGTGGGACTGTGCGCCGTAACCAATCAGGCACATTGGGAAACACCGTAGGCGGCTGGGGAATATGCCACAGCTTCGCTGAGGACGGTCGTTGCATATCCTTGCTGAAAATTATGCTGACCAATTATTGCATATATGACTGTGCCTATTGTATCAATAGAAGAAGCAATGACATTCCCCGTGCCACACTTTCGGTAAGCGAACTGGTAGACCTCACCATCGAATTCTACCGGCGCAACTATATAGAAGGGCTTTTCCTCAGCTCCGGCGTTGTACGCAATCCGGATTACACCATGGAAAGGTTGGTACGTGTTGCCAAAGACCTGCGGTTAGTACACAAATTCAACGGATATATTCACCTGAAAAGCATCCCCGGAGCCAGTCGCGAACTAGTTAATGAAGCCGGACTCTACGCTGACCGCCTCAGTGTAAACATAGAAATTCCCAAAGAAGAGAATCTGAAATTACTGGCTCCCGAAAAAGATCACAAAAGTGTGTACCAGCCCATGCGCTATATCCAGCAGGGAGTACTTACCAATAAGGAAGACCGGAAAAAATTCCGCCATGTTCCACGCTTCGTTCCTGCCGGACAAAGCACGCAGATGATTGTCGGTGCCACAACCGAATCAGACAAAGACATCCTTTATCTTTCTTCTTCACTCTACCAACACCCCACCATGAGGCGCGTTTACTACTCAGGATATATATCCGTAAATACATACGACAAACGGCTTCCGGCACTGAAACAGCCGCCATTGGTACGGGAGAACCGTTTGTATCAGGCCGACTGGCTGTTACGTTTCTATCAATTTAAAGTAGAAGAAATAGTAGATGACTCCTATCCCGACCTGGATTTGGAAATCGATCCCAAACTAGGTTGGGCATTACGGCATCCCGAACTATTTCCGATAGATATAAATCAGGCAGATTACGAAATGATTCTCAGAGTACCGGGCATCGGAATCAAATCGGCAAGACAAATCATCGCATCACGCCGCTTCTCCAAACTGGGATTCTATGAACTGAAAAAAAGTAGGTGTAGTGATGAAAAAAGCGCAATACTTCATAACCTGCAACGAACTCCCCACCCGAACTGTTAATGAACTGACCCCGACAGGAGTACGCAGACTGTTAGTACCCAAACCCAAAAACGAAAGTGGACGAACGCCAATTAATACTAAACTTCACTGATAACGAATGATTCTGTTTATCTATGACCATACGTTTGAAGGCTTGCTGACTTGCATTTTCGATGCCTACTTCCGCAAAACCTTTCCAGACTCGCTCTTGATGGAAGGCGAGCCGCTACCCTTATTTTATGATGGAGCCATACACATAGCCACTGATGAAGAGAAAGCCGGACGAGTGTGGCGCGGATTACAGAAAAAAACTCTCCAAGCATGCCCTGTTATGCCTGACCTGCTGCTGGTTATCAGAATTACCAAAGGTGGACGAAATGCTTTTCCGCTATATCCGGAAGGCCATAAACTCTCCTCATTCCATCGAAACCAACTTTGCCGATCCTGATGTGCTGGAGCTTGCGAAAATCTATAAAAGAGTAGATGGAGAACGAGTACACCTCATGCAGTTCGTCCGTTTCCAAAAAGCTGCGGACGGAACTTTCTTTGCAGCCGTAGAGCCTCAATTCAACGCACTGCCACTGGCTGTGGATCATTTCAAAGACCGGTTTGCCGACCAGCGTTGGCTCATTTATGATGTGAAGCGACAATATGGATATTACTATAATCTGACGGAGATGGAAGAAGTAACATTTGAAGACCCCGCCAAGCAACATCTGGTCACAGGAATGCTAAATGAAACATTGATGGACAATGATGAGAAATTGTTTCAGAAACTTTGGAAAACATATTTCAAGTCCATTTGCATCAAAGAACGTTGGAATCTCAGAAAAACACCGGCAAGATATGCCTGTCAGATATTGGAAATATCTGACGGAGAAAACAATAAAACAGTTCTTCCGGATATCCCACATCTACCAAAAACAAGGCATGTCCCGGAACAGAACTCCCGGCACTACAACGATCTTTATCCTCTATCACTTTCCTGAACTCATCCACAGTCATTTTACCACGTCCCACTTCTACCAACGTACCTACCACAGCCCTTACCATATTCCGTAAAAAACCGGTCAGCTTTAATAGTAAATACCCATTCTGTCCCGCTCACCTGCGTCCATTCAGCATGCATAATCCGGCAATTATTCGTCTTCACATCAGTATGCAATTTACTGAAACTGGTAAAATCAGTATAATCAAACAATACACGGGCAGCCTCATTCATTTTCTCAAAATCCAATGAATTAAAAAGCCTCCAGGCATAGTGACGGTTAAACGGATCTTTCCGGGTAGTCACATAATACTTATAAGTACGATAAGTCGCGTCAAAACGGGCATGCGCATCATCCTTCACCCGCTTTACAGCGTAAACCGCTATATCGGGAGGAAGCAAGCGATTCAATTTCTCCGTTATCTGAACACAATCCAACTCCCGGTCATAATCAAAATGCGCGATCATGAGACGCGCATGCACACCGGCATCAGTACGTCCCGCTCCCACTACCTCTATTTCTTGACGGAGAAAAGTAGAAAGAGCACGCATTAATGTTTCCTGTACACTGTCACCATTGGGCTGAATCTGCCAACCGTGATAATTCGTTCCATCATAAGCCAAATATATGAAATACCGCATCGTAAAGCCTCCGACCAAGTGAAAATTCAATAAATCAGCGGGCTGTTATATGAAAACATCCCTGTTTCAACTCATATTTAATATAGCATTTGTCCGATTTCCGAAGATCACGGAGTACCTCGGCCAATACCAACTTCAGCGTATCCGGACTAACATCCTGCATAGGACGTCCATCCGGGTCTTCCACTTTACAAAACCGACGGTAACTGACATCGAAAGTTGTCCCAAAAGCATGAGCTGAATTGGCAGAAGCATTTCCATTGCGACGACGAAGACGTTTCACATCATCTGCCGTACGAAGTACAGAAGTAACAATGATTTGATTAGGATTCAATCCTTTGCAACTCAATGAATCCAAAAAATTGGCTCCTATTGTATCCAATAACGCACTAGCCTGCGGAATCAGAAAAGGAATGGAGTGAGTCAGCGAATCCATGGCATAACGCTCACAGGGTTTTATCTGAACCAATTTGCCACCCAGCCCCTCTGCTTCCGAACGAGAAACCAACGGACGAATTCCTATTTTCTTCGCCACACTGAGATGAGTATCATTCAAATCACCGAAACTACGTTTATAGCTAATTACACCTTTTATATTATGAGGCTCGTTCATCTTCATGGACATATCTTTTTCCTTGCAACCGGAAGAAACTGTCAAGGAAAACAACAGTGACAATAGCGTGCAACATGCACCTTTCATACAATTCATAATCTAACTATCTTTTCAAATTCCTCGCAAAGATAGATTAAAATCCTTTTTCTGAAAAAGCTTATGCAAATAAATTGCCCGGAAAATAAGAACAATGAAAACCTTTCATTAAATTTGCACCCTATAAACAAGTACATAAAGTACCTAAACTAGTTAAATGATAGAAAAACATATAGTTTTAGAGGATATTGATCCTGTGATATTTTATGGCGTAAACAACGTCAATATGAAAATGATACAAGCTTTGTATCCCAAATTAAAAATTGTGGCACGTGGAAATGTCATCAAAGTATTGGGAGACGAAGAGGAAATGTGTGCTTTTGAAGAGAATATATTGGCATTGGAAAAGCATTGCGCCCAGTATAACTCACTGAAAGAAGAAGTGATTTTAGACATAGTGAAAGGTCGTTCACCCCAAATAGAGAATACAGGGGATACTATTGTATTCAGTGTAACAGGAAAACCGATCGTTCCCCGTAGTGAGAACCAGTTGAAGCTGGTACAAGAATATGAAAAGAACGATATGCTGTTCGCTATCGGTCCCGCAGGTTCAGGAAAGACATACACTGCTATCGCCCTTGCTGTCCGTTCCCTGAAAAACAAAGAAATCAAAAAAATTATTTTGAGCCGTCCGGCTGTGGAGGCAGGAGAAAAACTCGGATTTTTACCCGGTGATATGAAAGATAAGATTGACCCTTATCTACAACCACTGTATGACGCATTACAAGATATGATTCCCGCCGCCAAGCTAAAAGAATATATGGAATTGAATGTGATTCAAATAGCCCCATTGGCATTTATGCGCGGACGCACCTTGAATGATGCTGTAGTGATATTGGACGAGGCTCAAAATACCACCACCCAGCAAATTAAGATGTTCCTCACCCGTATGGGGATGAACACCAAAATGATTGTAACAGGTGACATGACACAGATAGACTTACCATCTTCACAAACTTCGGGGTTGATACAGGCACTAAAAATTCTGAAAGGCGTGAAAGGAATCAGTTTCATCGAACTCAACAAGAAGGACATTGTACGGCACAAACTGGTTACCCGCATTGTGGAAGCATACGAGAAGTTTGAAGAAAAACAGAAAACCTTTCATTCATGTCATTCTGAACGAAGTGAAAAATCTGAAAACATAAAACGAATTTATTGATTTTAATTATAAATAAAGACATGAGTAAAGCATTAACAAGAACAGACTTTAACTTTCCGGGACAGAAAAGTGTGTACCACGGCAAAGTGCGTGATGTATACAACATCAATGACGAAAAGTTAGTAATGGTAGCTACCGACCGTATCTCCGCATTCGACGTAGTTCTGCCTGAAGGTATTCCCTACAAAGGACAAATGCTGAACCAGATTGCAGCCAAATTTCTAGATGCAACTACCGACATCTGCCCCAACTGGAAAATGGCGACTCCAGATCCTATGGTTACCGTAGGAGTTATGTGTCAAGGTTTTCCTGTGGAAATGATTGTCCGTGGTTACCTGTGCGGTAGCGCATGGCGTGCTTACAAAAACGGCGTTCGTGAAATCTGTGGTGTAAAACTTCCCGAAGGAATGAAAGAAAACCAGAAATTTCCCGAACCAATCATTACTCCAACCACTAAAGCCGAAATGGGCCTGCATGACGAAGACATCTCTAAGGAAGAAATTCTGAAACAAGGTCTGGCCACTCCCGAAGAATACGAAATATTGGAAAAGTATACATTGGCTCTGTTCAAACGCGGTACTGAAATCGCTGCAGAACGCGGACTGATCCTGGTAGATACCAAATACGAATTCGGTAAACACAACGGCACTATTTATCTGATGGATGAGATCCACACTCCGGATTCAAGCCGTTATTTCTACTTGGAAGGTTATGAAGAACTCTTTGCAAAAGGCGAACCTCAAAAACAACTTTCTAAAGAATTCGTACGCGAATGGTTGATGGAAAATGGTTTCCAAGGCAAAGAAGGACAACAAGTTCCCGAAATGACCCCGGAAATCGTTAATTCTATCAGCGAACGCTACATGGAACTGTTCGAACACATCACCGGCGAAAAATTTGTGAAAGCAGACACTGAAAATATCGCCGCACGTATAGAAAAGAACGTAACCGAATACTTGAAATAAATAAAAATGAAAAATTAAAGATTAAAAGACAGGTACAGGAATCTATCCTCCATCCTCTCCTTTTAATCTTTAATTTTCAATTTTAATTAAACATGAACTACCCACAAGAAAAAATCAAGCCCTACAACGCTGACGAAAAGAAAAGCGTCCAAGTAGAGAAAATGTTCGACAACATTGCCCCTGCTTACGACCAGTTGAATCATGCCCTTTCATGGAACATTGACAAAAGCTGGCGCCGCAAAGCCATTAACTGGCTGGAACCTTTTCACCCGCAACACATAATGGATGTAGCCACCGGAACGGGCGATTTTGCCATTCAAGCCTGTCAGACACTTCACCCCCAAGAGCTGATAGGTACCGATATATCCGAAGGCATGATGAATGTGGGACGTGAAAAAGTAAAAGCCGCCGGACTGGACAGCCGCATCTCTTTCGCTAAGGAAGACTGTACAGCACTCACCTTTCCCGACAAACGCTTTGACGCTATTACCGTAGCATTCGGTGTACGCAATTTCGAAGACCTTGACAAAGGACTCCGCGAAATGCACCGCGTACTGAAAGACAACGGAAAACTAGTCATTTTGGAACTCTCCGAACCCGACTGGTTCCCCATGAAACAGCTATATGCTGTCTATTCTAAAATAGTCATCCCCACTTTGGGCAAGCTACTCTCTAAAGACCGTAGTGCCTACACTTACCTGCCGCAGTCCATCAAAGCCTTTCCACAAGGCGAAATAATGACAGACATTATCCGTAAAGCCGGATTCAACCAGGTGAGTTTCAAGCGGTTGACACTAGGTATCTGTACGCTTTATTTAGCAACGAAATAATTTAAAGTATAGAGTTTTATGAAAAAATATGGTTTGATAGGTTATCCGTTAGGACACTCGTTCTCAAAGAACTTTTTCAATGAAAAGTTTCATTCGGAAAACATTGATGCCGAATATGTAAACTTCGAAATCCCATCCATCAAAGAACTGCCTTCTGTGCTATTGGCTAATCCTGATTTAGTAGGGCTCAATGTCACTATACCTTATAAAGAACAAGTCATCTCTTATTTGGACGAACTGGATAAAGATGCGGCAGCCATCGGAGCCGTCAATGTAATCAAAATTGTCCGCCAAAAAGGTAAGACCAGGCTGATAGGCTATAATTCCGATGTGATTGGCTTCACTCAATCTATCGAACCCTTGCTGGAACCCCAGCACAAAAAAGCTCTGATCCTAGGAACAGGAGGGGCCTCGAAAGCGATTGCTTACGGACTGAAAAAATTAGGTTTGGAATGCAAATTCGTATCACGGAACCTGCGTGAAGAAATGCTGACTTACGATCAGCTCACTCCCGAAATCATGGATGAGTATAAAGTAGTTGTCAACTGTACTCCTGTAGGTATGTATCCCCGTGCCGATGAATATCCCAATATTCCATACCAATATCTCACACCCAACCATTTGCTTTATGATTTGTTATATAATCCTGACACTACTCTTTTTATGAAAAAGGGGGCAGACAAAGGGGCAATTACCAAAAACGGTTTAGAAATGCTCTTATTACAAGCCTTTGGTGCATGGGATATATGGAACAAATAGTTAAGGTATGAAAAGAAAAAAAATGATTATTGGAACGAGTAGTATATTCGTTCTGCTTATTATAATCCTACTTGGAGGCAGTCAATATATGCTGAACTATTCCTTACGCCCTGAAAACAGAGGAAAGAATTTGGAAAGTTCCTGGCAATATATGTTTAAGACTTACCCCTATCTAAAACCGTGGATAGATAGTCTGAAACAGAACCAAGCACTGAAGGATACCTTTATCTATTCTCCCGACCACGTAAAACTGCATGCTTACTATGTGGCTTCCAGCCGCCCGACAGCCAAAACCGCAGTTATAGTACACGGGTATACAGACAATGCCATCCGCATGATGATGATAGGTTATCTATACAATAAAAAACTGGATTTCAACATCCTCCTACCAGATTTACGCGACACTGGCCTGAGCGGTGGAAATGCCATACAAATGGGATGGTTAGACCGCAAAGATGTAACACAATGGATGGAGGTTGCCAATCGAATTTACGGTGACAGCACCAGCATGGTAGTACATGGAATCTCGATGGGTGCAGCCACCACTATGATGGTTTCGGGCGAACTGCAGCCCGACTATGTGAAATGTTTTGTTGAGGACTGCGGATATACCAGCGTATGGGACCAATTTTCCAAAGAACTGAAAGAACAATTCGGCTTGCCTCAATTCCCGTTAATGTACACCGCCGACTGGTTATGCCAGCTGGAATATGGATGGGGGTTCAAAGAAGCATCCGCATTGAAACAGGTAGCCCGATGCCATCTGCCCATGTTCTTTATCCATGGTGATAAAGATGACTACGTACCCACATGGATGATGTACAAATTGTATGAGGCAAAACCTCAGCCCAAAGCATTATGGATAGTTCCGGAAGCAGACCATGCACATTCCTATCTGTTCAATACTGAAGAATATACCCAAAAAGTAAAAGCATTTGTAGACAAATACATCCAATGAGAAAATTGACATTTTTACTTACTTTTTCATGCTTCTAGGCTCCGTCCAGCTTCAAGCCAAAGAATATGCCATAAAAGACATACCGATGGTACATTTGCAAAACCGTACCCGCTACGTCAGCAATCCCGACAGTATCCTTTCATCCACCGCTGTCACCACTATGGACAGCATCCTCTACGCTTTAGAGCAAAAAACAGGTATACAGACATTAGTGGTAGCGGTAACAGGCATAGAGGGAGGTGATTGTTTTGATTTTGCCCACCGGCTGGGACAGGAAACGGGCGTAGGACAAAAGGAACGTGACAATGGATTGGTCATCTTGCTTTCCACCGACGAACGGTGTGTGCAATTCGCTACCGGATATGGCCTTGAAGGGATATTGCCGGATGCCATCTGCAAACGGATTCAGAACCGCTATATGCTGCCCTATTTCAAGGACAATAACTGGAACGCCGGAATGGTAGCAGGAATACGGGCTGTAAACGGCTACCTGGACGGTTCCATGGAAAATATCGGCAATGACGAAAGCGAAGATGATCCCTTGGAATTCATTATCATCTTTTTGTGATTTTGGAGGATTATTGGCATCGGATTGTATGCAAACTGGCGTAAAACACGCTGCCCCCATTGCAAAAAAACACAAACTGCAACGTCTTTCCTCCAAAGTTATAGACCGAAGTAACGGAACAAAGACTGAAGAAGTAGTATATAAATGCAGAAATTGCGGACATATCCTCAGACGGAAAGAACGGTCGAGAGATGAAAATTACAAAGGCCCCCGAGGAGGAGGGCCGTTCATAGGCGGAATGGGAGGAGGATTTTTTGGTGGCCACGGTGGAAGTGGAGGCGGATTTAGCGGAGGAAGTTTCGGAGGTGGAAGCTTTGGAGGCGGAGGAGCCGGAAGCCGTTTTTAAGAACAAGAATATTCATAATTTTAATAGTATATACATATGAAAAAGTCAACGATTATTGTAATAGTAGTCATTGTATTAATTGCCATTTGGGGAATAACCTCTTATAATGGTATGGTAAAAATGGATGAATCTGTCAGCACAGCGTGGAGCAATGTAGAAAACCAGTACCAACGCCGTTCTGATTTAATACCCAACCTGGTAAATACAGTAAAGGGATACGCCTCACACGAAAAAGAAACTTTTCAAGCCGTAGTAGACGCCCGTAGCAAAGCCACTCAGATGCAGATCAGCGCCGATGACCTGACTCCCGAAAAAATGCAGGCCTATCAAAAGGCACAAGGCGAAGTAGGTAGTGCATTGAGCCGCCTGCTCGCTATCACCGAAGCTTATCCCGACTTGAAAGCCAATGAGAACTTCAAAGAGTTGCAAGCACAATTGGAAGGTACAGAAAACCGGATCAGTGTAGAACGCAAAAGATTCAATGACACAGCACGGGCATATAACACAGCCATCCGTACTTTCCCCCGTAACTTGCTTGCTGGCATGTTCGGATTTAACAAACGCCCATATTTTGAATCTGAGGAAGGAGCCGATAAAGCACCTAAGGTAGAATTCTAACTCGTAAAAGATACCTGTTTCCATCCTTAAGAAACAGTTTCCGGGTACGGATTGTATGAATTTTACAGTTTGGAATAAGAAAAACTGTAAAATTCATACAATCCGTACCCCATTTTTATCCATTCTGCTAATTTTTCAGCAACAATCAAGTATATTATCCCTAAAATCATTATCTTTACGGAAAGAAACTTTTAAAACTACAAGCAATATGTTCAATTCATTTGGTAATATTTTCCGGTTAACCAGTTTCGGTGAATCCCATGGACCGGGAGTAGGCGGCGTCATTGACGGCTTCCCTGCCGGTATTAAGATTGATATGGATTTCGTTCAGCAGGAACTGAACCGCCGCCGTCCCGGACAGTCATTACTTACCACCAGCCGCAAGGAGCCTGATACAGTGGAATTCCTTTCAGGTATATTCGAAGGCAAGTCCACCGGCTGCCCCATCGGATTTGTGGTATGGAACAAGAACCAACATTCAAACGACTACGAGAATATCAAGAATCTGTTCCGCCCTTCACACGCAGATTATACTTATATGCAAAAATACGGAATCCGTGACTACCGTGGCGGGGGACGTTCATCAGCACGAGAAACCATTTCACGTGTAGTAGCAGGAGCTTTAGCCAAATTGGCATTGAAACAACTAGGAATCAGTGTCACAGCTTATACCTCACAGGTAGGACCTGTCAAACTTGATAAAGATTACAAAAGCTATAACCTCGACTTGATAGAAACAAACGATGTGCGTTGTCCCGATCCGGAGAAAGCCAAGGAAATGGCAGAACTTATCTGGAAAATCAAAGGAGAAGGCGATACAATAGGCGGGGTAGTGAGTTGCGTCATCAAAGGATGCCCTATCGGACTAGGGCAACCCGTATTCGGTAAGTTACATGCCGCACTAGGAAATGCCATGTTAAGTATCAATGCCGTAAAAGGTTTCTCTTACGGACAAGGATTTTGACTCCATGGAGCTAAAAGGCAGTGAGCAGAATGATGTATTTATAATAATAACGGAAGAGTAGAAACAAAAAAGTAATTATTCCGGAGGAATACAAGGAGGCATCAGCAACGGGCAAGACATTTACTTCCGTGTGGCATTCAAGCCAGTTGCCACAATTCTGATGGAGCAACATACAGTAAATATCAACGGCACAGACACGACCATGAAAGCCAAAGGGCGTCATGATGCCTGCGTACTGCCGCGTGCCGTCCCCATTGTAGAAGCCATGGCTGCCATGACCATTTTGGATTATTATCTGATAGACAGAACTACACAACTATAAGAATCATTCAATTATGGAAATAAAACAATACATTAAAGAAAATGAAGCGCGCTTCATGGAGGAACTTTTCAGCCTCATCCGTATTCCCAGTATCAGTGCTTTACCCGAACATAAAGACGATATGCTGGCCTGTGCCTTACGTTGGAAAGAACTTTTGTTGGCAGCCGGAGCAGACGAAGCCATGGTAATGCCCTCACAAGGCAATCCATTGGTATTTGCACAAAAGCATGTAAGCAATGATGCTCCTACCCTATTGATTTATGCCCACTATGACGTAATGCCTGCCGAGCCGTTGGACCTGTGGAAAAGCCAGCCTTTTGAACCTGAAATTCGTGACGGACACATTTGGGCACGTGGAGCTGACGATGATAAAGGACAAGCCATGATCCAAGTAAAAGCATTCGAATACGTAGTAAAAAAACGGACTGCTGAAACACAATGTGAAATTTATTTTCGAAGGTGAAGAAGAAATAGGTTCTCCCAGTCTGAATACCTTCATCAAAGAACATAAGGAATTGCTGAAAGCCGATGTAATTCTTGTTTCGGATACCAGTATGCTAGGCGCGGATCTTCCCTCTCTGACCACAGGTTTACGAGGACTGGCTTATTGGGAAATAGAAGTGACCGGTCCGAACCGTGACCTTCATTCCGGACACTTCGGCGGAGCGGTAGCCAATCCTATCAATACCCTGTGCAGTATGTTAGCCCAAGTCATTGGCGAAGACGGACACATCACTATCCCCCCATTTCTATGACGATGTAGAGGAAGTACCGGCAGCCGAACGTGAGATGATTGCACAAATTCCTTTCGACGAAAAAAAATACATGGAAGCCATCGGTGTAAAAGCACTGAAAGGTGAAAAAGGATATTCTACTTTAGAACGTAACAGCTGCCGTCCCTCTTTTGACATTTGTGGCATCTGGGGCGGATATACAGGCGAAGGTTCAAAAACAGTACTTCCCTCAAAAGCATATGCCAAGGTATCGTGCCGACTGGTTCCACATCAAAACCACGCTGTAATTTCCCAATTGTTTGTGGACTATATCCAGTCTATCGCTCCGGAATATGTACAAGTAAAAGTAACCCCGATGCACGGAGGCGAAGGATATGTATGCCCCATCACCTTGCCCGCTTACCAGGCTGCCGAAAAAGGCTTTGCTAAGGCATTCGGAAAAAAAAACCACTTGCCGTACGCCGTGGAGGAAGTATTCCTATCATCAGCGATTTTGAACAAATCCTAGGTATAAAGACCGTTCTCATGGGATTCGGATTGGAAAGTGACGCCATCCATTCGCCCAATGAAAACTTCTCTCTGGATATATTCCGCAAAGGAATTGAAGCTGTGGTAGAATTCCATCTCAATTATTAATCAATAATAAAAATGAATGCGGCAACAATCTTTAAAACTCTGACAACTGTTACTCTTTCAATAACATTACTAATTACAGGAGGTTGTAACAATATGGAAGCAAAAAAGAAGAACAGGAAAGAACACGGCTATAGAAAATATCTTTGCCCGAAAGAGCGTCCGGACCTATACACCCCAACCGATAGAAAAAGAAAAAGTGGATTTATTAGTAAAAGCTGCCATGGCTGCACCGACAGCAGTAAACAAGCAGCCCTGGGCTTTCGTGGTAGTGGATGACCGTAAAGTATTGGATAAACTGGCCGCCGAACTGCCTTATGCCAAAATGACGGCACAGGCTCCGCTAGCCATCGTGGTTTGTGGTGATTTAAGCAAAGCCCTGAACGGAGAAACAGATAGGTACTGGATGCTGGACTGCTCTGCCGCATCCGAAAATCTGTTGCTGGCAGCAGAATCAATGGGGTTGGGAGCGGTATGGACTGCGGTCTATCCGGAGAACGACCGCATTGCAAAGGTTAGGTCAGTCTTGTCTTTACCAGACCATATCATTCCTTTCAATTTGATTCCGGTAGGTTATCCGCAACATCGGGAAGAAGCTAAAGACAAATTCAAGACCGAAAATATCCATTATAACAAATGGTGAACAAAGGTCTAGAAATATAAATTAAGTCGGCTGGTTTAATATAAATCAGCCGACAATCTCTTTCCATTCATCCATAATCAATTTTTCTCAATCTCTATTAGCCTTATCAAGTTTCTTTTTGGCTTTTTCTATCTTGCTTTTAGCTTTATCCAAGGTTTCCCCAACCTCATCGGCTTTATCCTCAATTTGATCTTTGGCATCATCCACCACATCTTCAACCGATTCTTTGGCTTTTTCTATACGCTCCTCGAATTTATCCTTTCCTTTCTTTTCGCCACAAGATGTAACAGCAAACACCGTCATGCACACTAACACTGTAAATAATTGTCTTTTCATACTTTTTCTATTTGATTATAAACTTGATTTTAAACTATGTTCAAATATAAGCATATAGCCTATTTCTTACAAATTCAACCTGTTCTTTGATACATATAAAATCTAAATCCGACAGGAAAAAAACTTATCCCATCAAAAAAAAGCCACCATAGCAAGGTGGCTTTCAATATATTAATAAAACATTCAATTCTATACTACCTGTCAAACTACTTTGTAGCAGGAGCCGTTTTAGCAGGAGCCGTCTTTATATTAATAAGAATACTATTTTCAACCCCTTCCTTGGTTACATATATTATTCTATATGCCTTCACCCCTTCTTCTTTCAGAGAAAGAGAAGCACTTTTAAGAGTTGATTCGGGATATTTTTTGGCTATGGCATCTTTAACAGATTGAGGAACCTCTTTCAGGTCTATGTTTTTAAATCCGTCTTCAACGGCAACTGTATCATTCTTTACTTTCATGGTATCATCAGCCATGACAAAAGTTCCTACACCAAAAAGGAATACAAGTGATAAAAATATCTTTTTCATAATGGTTAAATTTAAATGTTTACCTACCGACAGATATCATAAAAGACAAGAAAAATATACATCATATTCAGTCATTTCCTCCCATTAGAATATCTTCGCCAAGTAAGAATACTAAACTAAGAAAATTATATTGAGAACTAAATTATCAAGAAAAGAAGTACATACCAAATATATAAACTAAAGTTTGTGGAAATAAACATTCTTTAATCCACACCAGCTTATGCTTCCACAGGCTTATTTATTCCGGCTTTCCTGATCATTAAGTAAATAGGCTTCTGTAGAGATAGTTGTACAAACGTTTGGCATAATGCAGCAAAATACGTACTTTTGCGACTCATTTATAAAATACAGTTTGAATGAAAGCATTAAAAGAACGCATTTTACGGGACGGAAAATGTTTCGAAGGAGGAATACTGAAAGTAGACAATTTCATCAATCACCAAATGGATCCTATCCTCATGAAATCCATTGCTGTAGAATTTGTACGCCGTTTCGCCTCTACCAATATCAATAAAGTTATGACCATCGAAGCCAGTGGTATAGCTCCCGCCATCATGGTAGGCTACTTACTGGAACTTCCAGTTGTCTTCGCCAAGAAAAAGAAACCCGTCACAATGGAAAATATGCTCACCACCAGTGTATATTCATTTACTAAAGACCGTTCTTATGATGTATGTGTCAGCAAAGATTTCCTGTCCAAAGGAGACCGTGTTCTTTTTATTGACGACTTTCTCGCCAACGGCAATGCAGCCAAGGGTATCATCGATTTGGTAGAAAAAGCCGGAGCCGAACTGTCCGGAATGGGATTCATCATCGAAAAAGCATTCCAACATGGCGGAGATTATTTGCGTAATGCAGGTATCCGCGTAGAATCATTGGCCATCATTGAAAGTCTGGACAATTGTGAAATCAAAATAAGATAACCCCATGCAGGAATCTCAAACCGCCCAATCCAATACCGGACTGATTTACGGATTGAACGACCGCCCCCCTGTACGAGAGGCCATTTTTGCTGCCATACAGCATTTACTTGCTATTTTTGTAGCCATCATCACTCCGCCTCTTATCATCGCTGGAGCATTAAAACTGGATTTGGAAACCACCAGTTTCCTAGTATCCATGTCTCTCTTTGCCTCAGGTATTTCTACCTTTATCCAATGCAGACGGATAGGAGGCATCGGCACCGGTCTCTTATGTATCCAAGGAACCAGTTTTTCATTTATCGGTCCCATCATCTCGGCAGGTATGCTGGGCGGACTTCCACTGATTTTCGGCACTTGCATCGTGGCATCATCTGTAGAGATGGTCATCAGCCGCATCTTAAAATATACCCGCAAAATAATCACCCCTCTGGTATCGGGCATTGTAGTCACTTTGATTGGAATGAGCCTGATAAAAGTAGGTATCACAGCTTGTGGCGGGGGTGTCTCTGCTCAAAGCAACGGCACTTTCGGAAGTTTTGAGAATCTAGGTCTAGCTCTGCTAGTACTTATCCTCATCATCCTTTTTAATAGAAGTTCCAACCGCTACCTACGCATGAGTTCCATCGTTATCGGTTTGATTATAGGATATTTAGTTGCCTGGGGTCTCGGTAGAATTGATTTCTCGGCAGTACAAAGTTTTGGTGGTTTCAATATTCCCCTCCCATTCAAATACGGACTGGATTTCGACTTCTCCGCATTCATAGCTTTGGGGTTAGTATTTTTGATAACAGCCATAGAAGCCTATGGAGACATTACTGCCAATTCACTGATATCAGGAGAACCTGTAGAAGGAAAAACATTCATCAAACGTGCTTCAGGAGGAATTTTGGCAGACGGATTCAATTCGATGCTGGCAGGTATTCTCAACTCTTTTCCAAACTCCGTTTTCGCGCAAAATAACGGTATGATACAACTGACAGGAGTAGCCAGCCGATATGTAGGCTATTACATTGCAGGTTTTCTTATTCTATTAGGATTATTTCCCAGTGTAGGATTAATTTTCTCCCTAATGCCCGAACCTGTATTGGGAGGCGCTACTTTACTGATGTTCGGAACAGTAGCTTCAGCAGGCATTCGCATTATCGCAGCACAGAAGATCAACAACCGGAAAGCAACATTAGTCATCGCACTTAGTTTCGCTTTAGGTTTAAGTGTAGAAATGGTTCCTGAAATACTATGTCAATTTCCGGAATCAATAAAGAATATTTTCTCATCCGGCATTACAACAGGCGGAGTGACTGCTATCATTTCAAATGCACTGATACGGATGAAAGAGTAAAAACAAGTAATTTTCTCATAATTTGGAACTAAAGCATTAACTTTCTTTGCAAATCAGCCAAGAAAGGGAGAATAATATATATCTTTGTTCCAAAATATGATTATGATTACAGAGGATTTACAGAACCTATATCAAACCTATCTCGGAGAAGTACCCGAAGAGATTGTAGAATTACCCTCATCCGGTTCCAACAGGCGTTATTTCCGGCTGACCGGAACCCAAAAACTGATTGGCGTATACGGCACTTCCAAAGAAGAAAACGAAGCCTTTCTTTATATGGCAGCACACTTCCGCAAGAAAGGTCTTCCTGTTCCAGAAGTATACATCTGTTCTGAAGACAAGAATTGTTATTTGCAAGAAGATTTAGGAGATATCCTGTTGTTCAACGCTATTGAAAAAGGGCGGGCGACCAGCGTCTTCTCCGAAGAGGAGAAAGAAATGCTGCGCAAGACCATCCGCCTACTGCCTTCTATCCAATTTGCCGGAGCAGACGGCTTTGATTTTTCACACTGTTATCCCCAAGCCGAATTCAACCAACGTTCTATCCTTTGGGACTTGAACTATTTTAAATACTGCTTTTTGAAAGCTACCGGCCTGGAGTTTCAAGAAGACAAGCTGGAAGATGACTTTCAAAAAATGAGTGATGTACTGCTACGCAGTTCTTCCGCCACTTTTATGTATCGGGATTTCCAAAGCAGAAACGTGATGATAAAGGATGGAGCACCCTGGTTCATTGATTTCCAGGGAGGACGTAAAGGACCGTTTTTCTATGACGTAGCCTCTTTCTTATGGCAGGCTAAAGCTAAATTTCCCGAAACCCTGCGCAACGAACTGTTGGAAGAATATATAGACGCCCTCTCCAAATACAAACCAGTAGACCGTGATTATTTCTTTAGCCAGTTGCGTCACTTCGTACTCTTCCGCACCTTGCAGGTATTGGGAGCCTACGGTTTCCGTGGCTATTTCGAAAAGAAGCCACATTTCATCCAAAGTGTACCATACGCCATCGAGAACCTGCGACAATTGCTTCATAATGAATACCCCGAATATTCCTACCTGTGTTCCGTACTAAAAGACCTGACCGAACTGAAACAATTTAAAGATGACTTAAAAAAACGGCAACTCACTGTGAAGGTTATGAGTTTTGCCTACAAAAAAGGAATACCCAACGACCCCACAGGCAACGGTGGCGGGTATGTTTTCGACTGCCGTGCCGTAAACAATCCCGGAAAATATGAACGTTACAAACCTTTCACCGGATTAGACGAGCCTGTTATTCGTTTTTTGGAAGAAGACGGGGAAATATTCCCATTTTTAAATGCTGCCTATTCTTTAGTGGATGCTTCAGTAAAAAGATACATGGAACGAGGTTTCAGCAATCTGTCTGTATGTTTCGGCTGTACAGGCGGACAACACCGTTCTGTTTATTCAGCGCAACACATGGCAGAACATATCAATAAAAAATTCGGTGTAAAAGTAGAACTCATACACCGTGAGCAGAATATAGAACAAACATTTGAAAGAACATTATGAAAGCAATGATTTTTGCCGCCGGACTAGGCAGCCGACTTAAACCTATAACAGACACCCGTCCCAAAGCTTTAGTAACGGTAGGTGGAAAAACCATGTTAGAGCACATCATCTTAAAGCTGAAAGCAGCAGGATTTGATGAAATAGTGATCAACGTACACCACTTTTCCAATCAGATTCTTGCTTTTCTGGAAGCTAACCAGAACTTTGGAGTCAACATACAAATCTCGGACGAAACAGACTGCCTGCTTGATACCGGCGGCGGTTTGGAAAAAGCATACCATTTATTATACCATCCTGAGAATATGTTTACCCAAAAAGGCGAAACCCCGTATGAACTGATATTCGAAAATCTGAACAAAGGGATGGATGAGGAAGAGATAATCGAAAAAACCTTAGGAGTTATGCGGAAAGAATGCTACTTGCTCCACAACGTAGATATCCTTTCCAATTGCGATTTTGAAAGTCTGATGTATTATCACCAGCACAGTCCTAACATCAATGCCACCCTTTTAGTCAGCCAGCGCAAGACCTCCCGTTACCTGTTGTTTAATGACGACAATCTGTTATGTGGCTGGGTCAATAAGGACACCATGGAAACCAAACCGGCAGGATTCCGGTATAGAGAAGGGGAATACCAGGAATACGCCTATAGCGGAATACAAGTGACCACCCCTAAAATTTTACATCTCCTTCCCAAAGGAAAATATTCCATTATCGATTTCTATCTCTCCATATGTCACAGGGTCGACATCCAGTGCTATGTAGAAGATGACTTGCAATTGCTTGATATCGGCAAACCCGAAAATCTGGAAAAAGCGGAAGAGTTTCTCAGTAAATTCTAAGCAGTCCTAAAAATATATCCATAACATAAAACAGTATCCCGCCTAAAATAACCCATTATTTCAGGCGGGATACTGTTTTGTTTTGCTAGCAAACAGCTTCTTATTCTTTCGAATAAAATGGGCAGATAAAAAAAGTCGTAATTTTATGAAGTGCCCCCCAAAAGTTTTGTGTTTAACTTTTTTAGGGGGCACTTCTTTATGACCAAAGGTTCAATTTATTTTTCTGAGCTTCTGCCCAAAGATACCGTTTTTTACCTGCTTTGGCACTGTTTTTTCAGACGAAGATCCTCATATTCTTTGTTCAGCCTTTCCACAAACTCAAAAGAAGATTCCGGATTCAGCAAACGGGCGGCTACCAAGGCATTCTGTGAAGCATCTTTCATGTGAATGACCGGACCTCCATAAACAGGTGCTATTTTCAAGGCAGTATGCAGCTTGGAAGTAGTGGCTCCTCCAATCATAATGGGAATGTCCAGCCCCGCACGCTTTAACTCTACAGCCACATGCGCCATTTCTTCCAATGATGGAGTAATCAGCCCGCTTAATCCTATTATATCCACCTTTTCCTCTATAGCCTTCCTGACTATCATTTCGGCAGGAACCATCACGCCAAGGTCTATAATTTCATAGTTATTACAAGCCATGACCACTGATACGATATTCTTCCCAATATCATGCACATCCCCTTTTACGGTAGCCATCAATACTTTTCCTGCACTGCGGACACCTTCCTGTTTGTCGGCCTCAATGAGCGGCTGCAAAATCGCTACCGCCTTTTTCATGGTACGGGCAGTCTTCACAACTTGCGGTAAAAACATTTTCCCTGCTCCAAACAATTCTCCGACTTTATTCATACCTTCCATTAGCGGACCCTCAATAATATCCACTGCTTTAGGATACAGTTTAACCGCTTCTGCCAAATCCTCTTCCAAATGATCGCCAATGCCTTTTATCAAGGCATACTGAAGCCGTTTCTCTACCATCGGTTCCTCACGCCACACATCCTGTTTCACCGCTTCTGTTCCGGTCGCCGTATTTTTCAACGCCTCAGCAGTCTCTATCAAACGTTCGGCAGCATCGGGCCTACGGTTTAAGACCACATCCTCTATCCGTTCCAGCACATCAGCAGGAATATCCGTATAGAGCACCGAAGCAGCAGGATTTACAATACCCATATCCATACCTTGACGGATAGCGTGATAAAGAAACACGGCATGCATCGCCTCACGGATATAGTTATTTCCACGGAAGGAGAACGACAGGTTGCTCACGCCACCACTGACGTGTGCACCGGGCAAATTCTTTTTGATCCATCCGGTAGCCTTGATAAAATCCACCGCATAATTATCATGTTCCTCAATACCCGTAGCCACAGCCAGTACATTAGGGTCGAAAATGATATCATGAGGATTAAAATCCACCTGTTCTGTCAATATTTTATAAGCACGGGCACAGACTTCAATCTTACGTTCAAAAGTATCTGCCTGTCCTTTTTCATCGAAAGCCATCACTACAACGGCAGCTCCCAGTTTTTTTATCAGACGGGCATGTTCTATAAATATCTCCTCCCCTTCCTTCAAAGAAATAGAATTGACAATGGACTTTCCTTGCAGGCATTTCAGTCCGGCCTCAATGACTTCCCACTTGGAAGAGTCAATCATAACAGGTACACGGGCTATGTCGGGTTCGGACATGACCAGATTCAAGAAAGTAGTCATCTCCTCCCGGGCATCCAGCAAACCGTCATCCATATTTACATCAATCACCAAAGCACCGTCTTCCACCTGCTTGCGAGCGATACTTAGCGCTTCCTCATATTTCTTTTCATTGATTAAACGGAGGAACTTACGGGATCCGGCCACATTGCACCGTTCGCCTACATTAATAAAATTCATTTCGGGAGTCTGCTCCAACAGCTCCAACCCGGAAAGCCACAGCCTCTCAGGAGTGGTGGCAGGGATATGAGGAGATACCCAGGCAGAACCGGAAACGATCAATTCCTGATATTTTGCAATATATTCCTCCGTTGTACCACAACAACCACCGATAATGTTTACTAATCCTTCATCGATATATTCCTTCACTTCTGAAGCCATTTCCTCCGGAGTCTGGTCATACTGTCCCAAACTGTTAGGAAGTCCGGCATTGGGATAGGCACTTATATAATAAGGTGCCCGTGCAGCCAGCCCTTCCAGAAAAGGTTTCAATTGTTTCGCTCCGAACGAGCAGTTCAGGCCGATAGAAAAAATAGGCGCATGCTGTACGGATGCCAGAAAAGCATCCAATGTTTGCCCCGAAAGAGTACGTCCTGCAATATCCGAAACAGTAACAGAAAGCATAAGAGGAACCTCACGCCCTACCTTCTTCATTGCCGTTTCCGCAGCATAAATGGCCGCTTTGGCATTCAGGGAATCGAAAATGGTTTCTATCAGAAGCGCATCCACTCCTCCTTCCAGCAAAGCTTCCATTTGTTCCTGATAGGCAGCGGCCAGTTCATCGTATGTCAAAGCACGCAAGGCCGGATTATTGACATCCGGACTCATGGAACAAGTTTTGTTGGTAGGACCTACCGAACCTGCTACAAATCTAGGTTTATGAGGGGTCTTCGCGGTATATTCGTCAGCCATTTCGCGAGCAAGTCCGGCAGCGGCCAGATTAATCTCACGGCACAAATCCTGCATATGATAATCTGCCATCGAAACCCGTTGGGCATTGAACGTATTTGTTTCAATAATATCAGCCCCTGCTTCCAGATATTTATGGTGGATATCCTTTATCACATCAGGGCGGGTAAGACAAAGCAAGTCATTATTGCCCTTCATCTGTCCGGGCATCTCAGCAAAACGCTCTCCCCGGAAATCCTGTTCAGACAAATTATACCTTTGTATCATAGTTCCCATTGCACCATCAAGAATGAGAACTCTCTCGTCAATTAGTTGTTTTAATGTAGCCATAAGTCTATTTTTGGGGTACGGATAACACGGATTTCACTTACCTTTTAAACATACGGTCCATTTCGCGACGGTCGTCCTTCTCTTTCAATGACTCGCGCTTATCATATTGTTTCTTACCTTTAGCCAATGCGACAACCAGCTTCGCCAGTCCTTTCTCATTAATAAACAGACGGACAGGAACAATCGTAAAACCGGGGTTCTTTCCGGCTTCTTCCAATTTCCGCAGTTCTTTCTTATTCAACAACAATTTACGTTCGCGACGGGCAGAATGGTTATTGTATGAGCCGTAAAAGTATTCGGCTATGTGCATATTCTTCACCCACAACTCGCCTTGCACAAAATAACAATAGGTATCTACCAGACTGGCTTTGCCCAAACGGATGGACTTTATCTCGGTTCCCGTGAGCACGATACCTGCCGTGTACGTATCGATAAATTCATAATCGAACGATGCACGCTTATTCTTTATATTAATAGGAGTCGGTTTCATTAATTTAAAATAACAGATAACTCATTAAACACAGCGGCAATCAATGCCGGACAAACAATTATAATAACTGAAGCAATCAAGGTGTATCGTGTCAGTTTCTCTTCATTTACCTTCATCAGGGTACGCGCCCCCTCGAACACCACGAATATAGTATAAAATTGCAATATCCAATGGAGAATGGAAATAGAGAACAACCCACTGACAATATCGAGCACAAAAGTCACTACCATAGAATAACCTACAAACTGCTGATTTAGTTCATACTGGTCTTCACGTCCTAACAGTTTCTTGCCCAACTGGTCTATGGCGTATGCCGCCAAAAAATATCCTCCGAACAAGGATACAAATATAGCACAACATCGTGTCATTGCTATCTGGAAAGCAGCGACCCCTGCCGTATTCCCAATGAATGTACCTATAAAAACGGACAATCCGCATAAACCTATCATGGGATAAACAAATGCTCCCAGCACTTTACGCCTATCCTCTTCCTTGCCAATTTCCTCCCATGCTTTTGCCGGAGATGAAATCAGCGATATTACTCGTTTAAATAAATCTTTGTAATTCAATGCCTAATCTATTTACCTCAGTTCAACTTCAATGAAATGCAAAGGTAATTAATTCACTGGAATAAACGAATAAAAAAACGCATACTTCTCTTGGGAGAATCAAAAAAATAAGCCTACTTTTATTATAGATTCAGACTTTCTTTATTTGATTCGAAGATTATTTCATCTCATAATAATACATTTAGAGAAATTCTTCTATACCTTAATCAAAAAGAAAGATAACTTCCGGAGAATATATGCTTATCTTTCGATATATTCAACCAGTGATATTCTAAATTCATTAGGTCAAAATAAAAATTTCGCATCCCAAAACTTTCCCATCGGCACAGCTGTTACAGAAATTATGCACGATGCGAAATTAAAATCAAAGTATTATGGATGACAAAGAAAAAAATGCAGAAGTGGCAAAAGCCATAAAATTACCAGACTTGGCATCTTACATGCAAGTAGTAATCAAACAGTTGGAAATAGACAAAAAATGGTCAGCAGTACATACATATACTTATACACTGAAATCCGTTACGGAGTTTTACGGAGGAAAAGGAACACCTGTGCCAATAGATGAAGCTTTCACATCTGGCAGGTTAAAAGAGTATGAGGAATGGATGAGACTGGAAGGAACAAGAAACAGAAAGACCGACAAGAAAAGGTCAGATAGAAAACATGGAGTACCGAAAGGCCTGAGTTTGAATACTATATCAACCTATATGCGAACCCTGAAAGCTGTATATAACCGACTTGCCGATAAAAAATACTGCCTTATAACCCGAAGCTATTCGATAATGTATACACAAAGGTAGAATCACAGACCAAACGAGCACTGGATACAAAACAAATGAATACACTACTGCACACCGATATAGAAAAATTGCCCAAAGAGATGCAATGTGCATTGGCATATTTCTTACTAATGTTTCTATTCCGGGGAATGCCATTCATTGACCTTGCCCATCTACGAAAACAAGATGTGAAAGGAAAATATATTGTATATAGCCGTCACAAAACAGGACGACAGATAACAGTGCGCATTCCTAAAGAAGCAATGAAACTGATAGAGAAGTTCAAGAATATGAATTATGATTCCATTTATCTATTTCCGATTCTAGACAAAAAAAAGCGCAGCAAGGACAGAGTCAGAAAAATGGAAAAATAAAAAAAGGATAAAGAGCATATATATGAACTATCTCCGAGTACTGCGCAACTTCAACTTGAAGCTAGAAAAAATAGCGACATTGTTACTGCCTGATGTAAAGCTCAGTTCATACACGCCGAAACACAATGCTTTTGCTATCTAACTGAAAATTAAATAGTTCTCTTGTTATTTTTATTTAATAGGTAACTATTTAGAAACGAGCGAAATTCAGCGGCTTGTTTCATCTTGCATACATTCAAAGGACGTTTTTGTTATGCAAAAATAAGGTTTTCAAGTGAGAAAAACAAAATATCCTTAGGCTTTATCTCCTAAAAACTACCAGTAATGGGGGGCTGGAAAACAATCCTCCTTTTGAAGATATTTCTCTTCTTTTATGTACATATCCGCGTATGCTTTGCGGAACAAATGTCTTTTTCTATTATTAATATTCATCATTTCCTTTTTTGCCAAACGCATCTTACTATCAGGTCTGTCCTTTTTTCTATAGTTGTGTCCCTGGCATAAGACTGTCCTGCCGGGTTACGGGTATGGAAGTGTTCCTCTTCCCCTTTGTCTGGCGGTTGCATCTCAAAGGTTCATCCCGGGCAAGGCAGCCGGTAACACAAGCAGGGCGGTCCGTCGGAGTCCACGTAATAATTTCACATTTTCTGTGTTTCTTTCTGTAAGGCTTCCTTCAGCGTCTGCTTGTCCAGTGTTTTCTGTTTCGACATGAGCAGCTGCAGGGCGCAACGGCGCACCACGTTGGTTATGGAAAGAAAGGTAAAAATAATAAAAGAATTGATTCGCTTCAATAAAAATCCAGGTTTTTTTGGTAGTAATATAGAATATAACCCGAAGTTTTTAGGTAAAATAAAAAAAAGGCACTGGAATTTCAGTGCCTATATCGTTCTTTTTATTTCCACTGGCCCAAGCAATCTGGATGATCGCTTTTCACATTAGATTGAGTAGGGGGTGTCTTTTCATCATTTATTTTATGTATAGGGGAGATGTTATTCATTTTTAATACTGACAGATATCTCCTTAATAACGATAAAAAACGAGTGAAATAAAAATGCATACAATAACACTGCGATAGATAAAAATATATAAATCCATCCATATCCATTAGACCTATATGAGCTTGATTCTACAATTCCCA
>ENA-OQBL01000044-OQBL01000044.1-human-gut-metagenome-genome-assembly--contig:-NODE-44-length-87634-cov-13.435519_pt1 | contig 87634 bp, 85 predicted proteins | sample MGYA00242747_ERZ504553 | MGnify/ENA primary metagenome ERZ504553 (study PRJEB26092, sample SAMD00036240) | human gut metagenome | host: Homo sapiens | study: EMG produced TPA metagenomics assembly of...
AAATACCACGGCGAGAGAGCGCTGATGAGCTTTGAAGTGGGCAAGAGAGCAATTGACTTTCTCATTGAAAATTCAGGCAGCAGAGTAAATCTTGAGGTTGACTTCTTCGGCGGAGAACCTCTTATGAACTTTGATGTTGTAAAGCAGATTGTTGCCTATGCAAGAAGCATTGAAAAGGAACACAACAAAAACTTCCGTTTTACACTTACAACAAACGGTATGCTTGTTGATGACGATGTAATTGAATTTGCAAACAAAGAATGTCATAATGTAGTTCTCAGCCTTGACGGCAGAAAAGAAGTGCATGACCATCTTCGCAAAACTGTAAACGGCAAAGGCAGTTATGACATTATCGTTCCGAAATTTCAGGAATTTGTCAAAAAAAAGAGGCAACAAGGGTTACTATGTAAGAGGCACTTATACACATAATAACACAGACTTCACAAACGATATTTTCCATATGGCGGATTTGGGATTTACAGAACTTTCAATGGAGCCGGTTGTATGTGCTCCCGATGACCCATATGCACTTACATATGACGATTTGCCTATTCTTTTTGAACAGTACGAAATTCTTGCAAAGGAAATGCTCAAGCGTGAAAAAGAGGGCAGACCGCTTACCTTCTATCATTACATGATTGACCTTACAGGCGGTCCGTGCATTTATAAAAGAATCTCGGGTTGCGGTTCGGGTACAGAATATATGGCTGTAACACCTTGGGGTGACCTCTATCCCTGTCATCAGTTTGTAGGCGATGAAAAGTACAAGCTCGGCGATATCTTTAACGGTGTTTCAAACACGAAAATTCAGGACGAATTTAAGCTTTGTAATGCATACGCCCGTCCCGACTGCAAAGACTGCTGGGCAAGACTTTATTGCAGCGGCGGTTGTGCCGCAAACGCTTATCATGCAACAGGCTCAATCACAGGTATTTACGAATACGGCTGTGAGCTTTTCAGAAAAAGAATGGAATGTGCCATTATGATGAAGGTTGCAGAAGCAGAAGAATAAAATTACAATAAAATTTACAGGCAGATACATTTTTCTTGTATCTGCCTGTATTTTCGAGGTGCTGTATGAACGAAAAAATTATTATGCTCGGCACAGGAAGTGCGATGGTTACCGACTGTTATAATACTTGTTTTCTTCTGAAATCCGAAAACGACTGTCTTCTTGTTGATGCAGGCGGCGGAAACGGAATTTTATCCGCAATTAAGAAATCCGGAGTAGCTTGGAACTGCATAAAAACAATGTTTATTACTCATTCTCACACCGACCATATTTTAGGTGCCGTGTGGGTAATAAGGCAAATAAGCGCTCTTATGAATTCAGGCAAATATTACGGTAATTTTAATATTTACTGCCACGATGAATGTGTTGATTCAATCACGGCAATTTGCAACCACACACTTGCACCGAAATTTCTCAAAAATATCAATACAAAAATTTTCATCAATGAAGTAAAAGACGGTGAAAAACAAAATGCCGGCAGTATCCGACTCACTTTCTTTGATATATTTTCAGACAAAACAAAGCAATTCGGATTCAAGGCTGTTTTTCCGTCAGGAAAAGTTCTTGCCTGCCTCGGAGATGAACCGTTCAATGAAAAATGCAGAAATTTTGTTCAAAACTGTGATTATCTTATGTGTGAAGCTTTTTGTCTTTACAGTCAAAAAGATATTTTTAAGCCCTACGAAAAATTCCACAGCACAGCGCTTGATGCAGGAAAACTTGCAGAGAGTCTTTTTGCAAAAAATCTTATCCTGTATCACACCGAGGACGAAACACTTCAAACACGCAAAAGTACATATACTTCAGAGGCAAGAACAGTTTTTAACGGAAATATATTTGTTCCCGATGATTTTGAAGTTATTGACTTAAAATAATCTCATAACACCTGCTGTAATCATACAAAGTACAATTCCCATTGCAGTAGGCAAAGCCATAGAAACAAGCGTCCATTTAAGGCTGCCTGTTTCTTTTTTTATTGTCAGACAGGTTGTTGAACACGGATAATGAAGAATGCAAAGAATAATCGTGCATACAGCCGTTGTAATCGTCCAGCCATTCATGCTGAGAAGTTGAAACAGCTGATCGTAGCTTGAATAATCAACAAGAGTACCGCTTGCCATATATGACATAATTATAATCGGAATAACGGTTTCATTCGCAGGAAATCCAAGTATAAATGCCATTATTATAACGCCGTCAACCCCGATAAATCTGCCGAACGGATCTAAAAAATCAGTACAATATTTTAAAAGTGAAACATCGCTTATATGCACATTTGCAAGAATCCAGATTATCGCACCTGCCGGAGCGGCAACCGCAACAGCCCTTCCTAAAACAAATAAAGTTCTGTCCAACAGCGAACGGACAATAGTTTTTAAAATCTGCGGCTTTCTGTAGGGCGGAAGTTCAAGCACAAATCCGGACTGTTCGCCTTTCAATATTGTGACTGAAAGTACCTTAGATATAACAAGTGTTATAAAAACACAGAAAACTATTATTCCAATCAACAATGCCGCTATCTCAAGCGAACTGCTCAGCGTAAATGCCGTACCTGCAAAGAACATGAGCAGTAATGCAATTATTGTGGGAAACCGTCCGTTACACGGCATAAAATTATTTGTAAGAATTGCAATCAGTCGTTCCTTTGGCGACTCAATGATTCTGCATCCCGTAACTCCGCAGGCATTACAGCCAAGACCCATTGCCATAGAAAGACTTTGCTTTCCGTGAGCACCGCACTTTGAAAAATACCTATCAAGATTAAATGCAATTCTCGGCAGATATCCCGAATCCTCAACAAGTGAAAATAACGGAAAGAATATAGCCATAGGCGGCAGCATTACAGATACCACCCATGACAGAGTTGTATAAACTCCGTCAATCAAAAGTCCCGTTACAACATCGGGAGCGTGTAAAAAATCAAAAAGAATATACAGTTTCTCTTTTATAAAGCCAAACAAATTGCTTAACCATTCGCTCGGATAATTTGCACCGACAACTGTTATCCAGAACAATATACCAAGCATTGCAAGCATAATCGGAATTCCCGTGGTTTTGCTTGTAAGTATTTTATCAAGCTTTCTTGTACAAGCATTTAACTCTGATTTTTCATATTTTACGCAGTCACTTGAAATTTTGTTACCAATTTGCGAAAGCTTTTCAATATTCTGTTTGTAGTTTTTTTCGGATAGTATATCAACACCTTCAAAATTTCTTTCTACCCTAAAACATTTTGTCTTTCCGCTGCATACATTATAGATCGCTTTTTTTAACTCATCCAAACCTTTTTTGTCTGTTGCACAGGTTTTCACAACAGGTATTCCAAGATTTAGCGATAACTCGTCGCAGTCGATTTTTATACCGTTTTTTTTCAGCCTCATCACAAAGATTAAGACAAAGAACAGCATTCTTTGTGACAGATAACACCTGCAATGCAAATGAAAGATTTCTTTCAATAACTCCGCAGTCAACAACTATTACAACGCAGTCATTTTGATTTTGTATAAGACACTCCCTTGTTACCGCCTCTTCGCCCGAAAATGAAAGCAGGGAATAGCATCCGGGTAAGTCAGTAATACAAAATCTTGCGTCTTTGATTTTGCAACAACCTCTTGCAAACTCAACTGTTTTACCCGTCCAGTTTCCCGTGTGCTGTCTTAATCCCGTCAGTTCGTTAAAAATTGTACTCTTGCCTACATTAGGATTACCGGCAAGAGAAATTTTGTAATCGCAATCCGAGACATCCTTTTTATTAAAAGATGATTTATCCGTAGAAAACAATAAAAAAGCCTCCTTTTATTCAGGAGTAACAATGATATCTTTGCAATCGTTATTTCTCAGTGCCACAACGGCATTTTTAACAAGATACGCAGACGGATCACCGAACGGACTTGTAAACAAGGGGATAACAGGACTGTTCTCCATAATACCAAAATCAAATATTCTGTTTTTGATATTTTCATTACAGTTCACACGATAGACAATCCCCGTAACTCCAAGCGGTAACTTGTCAAGCGAACATTTTTCTTTCATCTGATTCACCGATTTCAACTTTTTATTAACAGCATATTCAATTCATACAACTGAGTTACACAAAAAGCCAGCCATAAACTAAACTTATATCGTACCCGAATAAACTCTGATATCAGAAAAATTTTAAGGAATTGACACGATTATAATCAGGTGTTATAATTAAATGCAGATTTCAAATGTATATAACTTAATATGGGTTTACGGTTCAAAATGCATCTTGCAAAGTAGATAACAGAGAATTCGGTGAGAATCCGAAGCAACAGTCATTACTGTATTTGGCATTGCCATAAGTCAGGTCGCTGTCCGTATGCCTCGGATTTTGCAAATCTTGGACAAGGAAGAGGTGCAGCCGACCATATCTGTACAGACTTTTAGTCTGTATGGTTTTGTTTGTTGTGCCTTCCAAAAACGGAAGGCTTTTTATTTCGCCTTTCGATATACACAATACAATATGGAGGAAAACACTATGAACAAATCTTTTAAAAAAATCCTCTCAATTGTACTTTCTGTAATGATGATTGCGTCACTTATGACGGTTTCACTTTCAGTAAGCGCAGTTGAAGACGGAAAAGTAAGAGTAATTGTCAGAAATGATACATACTCAGTAGAAAACGGCGCTCCGTGGGACGGCGTTCTCGTTGACGAGTGGGTAAGCATTGATAATGACACTACTATGATGTCAGCCGTTGCTGATGCACTCAACAATCACGGCTACACACAGGAAGGTGCCGAGAACAATTACATCTCATCGATTAACGGTCTTGCTGCATCAGACGGCGGTACAATGAGTGGCTGGATGGGAACTCTCAATGACTGGTTCACAAATTCAGGCTTTGCATCCTATACAGTAGCAGACGGCACACTTGAGAGCGGTGACGAAATTGCTATTATGTATACTTCAAACGGTTACGGCGAGGATATCGGCGGTACATGGGCAAATAACGATACAACTGTTAAATCGGTTGAAATTACAGGTGCCGAGCTTTCAGGCGAATTTGATCCGTCAGTTACAGACTACACACTCACAATCGACACTCCGTCAGCTGATGTAAATGTAGTTCCTACTGCAACTAACAAAAACTTCCAGACGAGAAAGTATAAAAACCAATATACTCCTGATGTTGAAAACACAGATTATAAGAGAAGTCAGACTGTTAATGTTTCTGACGGTGACAAAATTATCATCGGTTGCGGTGATACTGCATGGCCGTCGATGAACACAAGTGAAGGCGGTACTGTATATACATTCACAGTAAAATATGCTCCTTCCGCAGCTGACACAGTTTCAAACAAGATTGACGAGGTTGCAAAATATCTTGCATCACAGGATGCCCCCACAGTTTCTTCGGTAGGCGGTGAGTGGACAGTCCTCGGTCTTGCAAGAGCAGGTAAAATCACAGACGAAATTGCAGACAGTTACTATCAGAATGCAGTTAAGTATGTTGAAGAAAAGGGTTCTGCAAAGCTTCACAATACTAAATCAACAGACAATTCAAGAGTAATCCTTGCCCTTACGGCAATCGGTAAGGATGTTACGGATGTTGCATCATATAACCTTCTTGAACCGCTTGCAGATATGGATTATGTTAAGAAGCAGGGTATCAACGGTCCTGTCTTTGCACTCATTGCACTTGATACGGGCGATTATGAAATTCCGCAGACTGACGCCGCAAATCCCACAACGAGAGAAAAGCTCGTACAGACAATTCTTGATGCACAGGTAGCAAACGGTGGCTGGACATTTTTCGGCTCAACTGCAGATCCTGATATGACAGGTATGGCAATTCAGGCACTTGCTCCTTACTACTCAACAAACAGCGATGTTAAAGAGGCAATTGATAAAGCACTCACAGCAATGTCAAACGCACAGAACGAAAACGGCGGATTTGCATCATGGGGTTCTGTAAACAGCGAAAGTTGTGCACAGGTACTCGTTGCACTTACAAGCCTTGGAATTGATCCTACAAATGATGAAAGATTCATCAAAAACGGCAACACACTCATCGATGCTATGATGAGTTTCTCCGCTGAAAACGGATTCGGTCATACAGATACAACATACAATCAGATGGCAACCGAACAGGGTTTCTATGCTTTTGTTTCATTTGACCGTCTTGTAAACGGCAAAACTTCACTCTACAATATGACTGACCGACTTGCAGAAAATTATGCCGTAGGTGATGTTAATCTTGATAACACAGTTTCTGTAATTGACGCAACACTCGTTCAGAAGCAGATTGTAAACCTTGAACAGCTTTCAAAGGTTTCACTTATCAAAGCCGATGTAAATCATGACGGTATTATCAATGTTGTTGATGCAACACAAATTCAGAAAATCATCGTTAAGCTCGTTTGATTAAAGTTCACAAGTAAAAATTGGTTATGGAAAAGATAAAAAAGTTTGTTAAAAAAAATCAAATACTTTTAATTGCGGTGTGCGTTTGTATTGCCGCACTTACAGTAGCAATTTTTTGCAGGCGGCAACCGATCGGAAAATAAAGTTCAAACTGCATCAACTGCCTCCTCGCTATCGACAACAAATGCAGACACAGAAACAACTTCTGTGTCTGCAACAGAGAAAACCACTCAAAATCATACCGATTCCGCTAAATCAAACAAAGATAAAAAGGACAGAAAAAATTCCGAAGATAAAAAGAACAGTAAGGATAATTCGCAGAACAGTAACAGTTCAGCTGTTGAAAAAAGTGAAAAATCCGAGCAGAGTTCAAACAACAGTTCTTCGGATAAGAAAAAACCGTCTTCTTCATCAAACAGTTCTTCAAAGCCGAACAAAAAGAATGATGTTCAGCCGACAACGCAGGACAAGTACAAAACCGATCCCGTACCGTCGGGAAAACCAAAGCCGGTTGAACCGGAAGAACAGGAAACAAAAGATACAAATCTTTATTGTACCTTTACAATCACCTGTTCAACAATTCTTGACAATATAGATGACCTTGATCCCGAAAAAATTGAACTCGTTCCAAAGGACGGTATAATCCTCAAAAAACAGAAGGTTCAATTCAAAGAGGGCGAATCTGTATATGATGTCCTTGTAAAAGTTTGTAAGGACAACAATATTCATATGGAATCAAGCTGGACTCCTATGTATAATTCCGCTTATATTGAAGGAATTAACAACCTCTACGAATTTGACTGCGGTTCTCTTTCGGGTTGGATGTACAAAGTCAATGAATGGTTTCCAAACTACGGCTGTTCACGATATGTGCTGAAAAACGGCGACGATGTGGTCTGGTGCTACACTTGTAACTTAGGCTATGATGTCGGCGGAGGATACGCAACAGGAGAATAATGATGAAGGATACTTTTTCAAATATGCACCCCTTTATCAATTTTATATTTTTTGCACTTACAATAGGGTTCACGATGTTTATCATGAACCCTGTTTGTCTTGCTGTAAGTTTTTTATGTGCGCTTTTAACTGCTTTATACCTTAACGGCAAAAAAGCTGTGAGATTGTCACTTGTTTTTCTTTTGCCTATGATACTCTTGATAGTTCTCGTAAATCCTATTTTTAATCATGAAGGAATGACTATACTCACATATTTTCCGTGGGATAACCCACTAACCCTCGAATCAATCGTTTACGGTATTGCAAGTGCATTTTTGCTTTCGTCAACAGTTTTATGGTTTTCTTCATTCAATGCAGTAATCACTTCCGACAAGGTAGTTTTCCTGTTTGGCAGAATAATGCCGTCATTGAGTCTGGTGATTTCAATGGCATTGCGTTTTGTTCCAAGGTTTTCGGCACAAATGAAGCTTGTGCGTAATGCACAACACACAATCGGGAGAGATATAAACGAGGGAACATTGTTTCAAAGAATAAGAAACGCAGTAAAAATTCTTTCGATTATGATAACATGGTCACTTGAAAACGCAATTGAAACAGCCGATTCAATGAAAAGCAGAGGCCACGGTCTTAAAGGCAGAACATCCTATTCACTTTATAAATTTGACAAAAGAGACGCATTTATGCTTTGCACAATCCTTTTTACCGGATTGGTACTTATGATTTTGCTTTTTACAAACGCAATAAAATTCAGATATTATCCGTCCATCAAGGGCGATTTGTTTACGGTGCAAAGTGTTATTTTTTATATATTCTACACATTTTTTATGTTGATTCCGCTATCGGTAAATATAGGAGAGGGGATAAAATGGAAACATATGCAATCAAGAATCTGAGTTTTCGATACCCCGAAACCGGTATTGATGTACTTAAAGATATTACTTTCAGCGTAAATGAGGGCGAGTTTATCACAGTCTGCGGTCCGTCAGGCTGCGGAAAAAGCACACTTCTCAGACATCTGAAACCCGATCTTTCACCGCACGGTGTTCTTTCGGGAGAAATATTATTTGAAGAAAAACCTATATCAGACCTTTCTCACAGGGAGCAAAGCAGTAAAATCGGCTTTGTTATGCAATCACCTGAAAATCAGATTGTTACCGATAAGGTATGGCACGAACTCGCTTTCGGGCTTGAAAGTCTTGGTTATGACAACAATACAATCCGAAAAAGAGTTGCCGAAACAGCTTCATTTTTCGGAATCCAAAATTATTTTGAAAAAAGTGTTCTCGAACTTTCGGGCGGACAAAAGCAAATTTTAAACCTTGCTTCAATTATGGCAATGCAACCGTCCGTTCTCATTTTGGATGAACCGACAAGCCAACTCGATCCGATTGCGGCAAGCGAATTTTTGCACTGCGTTTCACGCATAAATCACGAACTGGGGACAACGGTGATAATAACGGAACACAGACTTGATGAAGTGCTTCCGCTTTCAGACAGGGTGCTTGTCATCGAAAACAACGGAATTTCAGCTTTTGACTCTCCTCAAAAGGTCGGGAAAATTCTTAAAGAAAAAGACAGTAAAACATTTCTTTCTATGCCTGCTCCGATGCAGATATGGCAGGCTGTTACAGAAAATGACAATACCGACTGTCCCGTAACTGTTCCAAGCGGCAAAAAGTGGCTTTCGGAATATGCCAAAAGTCATAAAATGTATGAGCTCACGCCCGAAAACATTCAGAAACATTCTGATAAAGAAGCAGTAAGTCTTAATGATATTTGGTTCAGGTACGAAAAGTCGGGTACAGATGTACTAAAAGGTCTTTCACTAAAAATATATCAGGGGGAATTTGCGGCTATACTCGGCGGTAACGGAATGGGAAAATCAACCGCTTTGTCAATTATCTGTTCACTTAACAAGCCATACAGAGGCAAAGTTGAAATCTCTCCGCTTAACAAAAATTCTTTTGACACGCTCGTAGCAGTATTACCGCAAAATCCGCAGACACTGTTTTTGAAAAAAACTGTACTTGAAGATTTGTACGAAGTATTTGACGGCAGAAAAATCAGCAAGGAGGAAAAAGAAAGACGGGTTACCGCAGCGGTAAAGCTGTGCAGACTTGAAAGTCTCTGCAATCGCCATCCTTATGATTTATCCGGCGGTGAACAGCAGAGAGCGGCTCTTGCAAAAATTCTTCTCATAAGACCTCAAATTCTTTTGCTTGATGAACCTACAAAGGGACTTGATGCCGAATTCAAGATTGAATTTGCTCAGATTATATACGACCTCAATAAAGCCGGCATAACCGTTCTCATGGTAAGTCACGATGTAGAGTTCTGTGCTGTATATCCAAGCCGCTGTCTAATGTTTTTTAACGGTGAAGTTGTGTCGGAAGGTACACCGAGAACTTTCTTTTCATCAAACAGCTTTTATTCCACCTCTGCAAGCCGTATGTCAAAAGGCATAATAGATAACGCAGTATCATCAAATGATGTCATATATGCCTGCACAGGCAAAAGCAGAGATATTTCTATCGACAGGAACACACCCGACATTGACCTTTTTAAAAATGACACCGAAAACATTCCTCTGAAAAAGGAAAAAGCTGAAAATAAAAAGCTTTCTGTTTTTAAAAAAATCTTCGGATTTTTTGGTGCAGCACTGTTCATACTCGGTCTGATTATAAATCTGGAATATATTCCGAATTTTTCAGCCAAAACTTTGCCCACATGGTTCAACTGGGGAATTATCGGAGTATCTGTTGCGTTGCTTATGATTGCTTTCGGAACAAAATCAAAACGACCGATTGACCTGCCGAGAAAAAGTTCAAAGCTGAGTAAAAGAACCGTCAGTATGGCAATTATGGTTTTGCTTGCAATTCCGGTTACAATTTTTGTTGGAATGACATATCTTCATGATCAGAAATATCTTTTTATTTCACTCCTTGTTATGATTGAGTGTATGATTCCGTTTTTTCTTGTTTTTGAAGGCAGACACCCAAAAGCGAGAGAGCTTGTCATAATTTCCGTTTTATGTGCAATAGCAGTTGCAGGACGACTTGCATTTACAATGTTGCCTCAGTTCAAGCCCGTTGTGGCAATTGTGATAATTTCGGGAGTAGCATTCGGCGGTGAATCGGGATTTCTTGTCGGTGCTGTAAGTATGCTTGTTTCAAATCTTATGTTCGGTCAAGGACCTTGGACGCCGTGGCAAATGTTTGCGGCAGGAATAATAGGCTTCATTGGCGGTATTCTCTTTAAGAAAGGTCTTTTGGGCAGAACAAGGACTTCGCTCTGTATATACGGTTTCATTGCCACAATGGTCATTTACGGCGGACTTATGAACCTTTATTCGGCACTCACATCACATTCCGCATTTAATCTAAATATGCTCATAACTTTTTATGTTCAGGGCTTTCCGATGGATATTGTTCACGCAGTTTCGACTGTTATATTTCTGTTTTTCGGATCAGAACCTATGCTTGAAAAGCTTGACAGAATTAAAGTTAAGTACGGACTTATCGAATAAACCTAAACAGCAGATAAAATTTCTGCTGATTTTTTGGTGCTGTAATTCAAAAATTTTCGACAAAAGTATAGACATAATCCGAAAATAATATTATAATTTTGGTGTGTCTGATTTTAATCAAACAGTATTTACAATCTAAAACGGCAAACTGTAAATACTTTTAATTCAGAATTAAAAAGGTTAAAGGAGAAAAAACATGGGCGGATTTATGGGTGTTGCAGCAAAACAGGACTGCGTATTCGACTTATACTTTGGAATTGACTATCATTCACACCTTGGCACAAGAAGAGGCGGTATGGTTGTTTATGACAAAGAAAAAGGATTTGACAGATCAATCCACAATATTGAAAATGCACCTTTCAGAACTAAATTTGATAAAGATATGCAGAGTATGAAAGGCAAATTCGGTATCGGCTGTATTTCCGACTACGAACCGCAGCCTCTTATAGTTCGTTCACATCACGGTACATATGCAATTACCACCGTAAGCAAAATCAATAATACAGATGAACTTGTTGAAGAAATTTTTGAAAAAGGCGGTTCACATTTTCTTGAAATGAGCGGCGGTGAAATCAACGCAACCGAGCTTATTGCAACTCTAATCAATCAAAAAGAAAACCTTCTTGACGGCATAAGCTATGCTCTTGAAAAAGTTGACGGCTCTGTTTCGCTCCTGTTGATGAATAAAAACGGCATCTATTGCGCAAGAGATAAGTACGGCAGAACTCCTGTTGTTATCGGCAAAAAAGAGGACGCATTTTGTGTGGCGTTTGAATGTTTCTCATACAAAAACCTCGGCTACAATGATTATAAAGAACTCGGACCGGGTGAGATTACGGTAATTACAGACCAAAACTGCATTACACTCAAAAAGCCCGGTGATAAAATGAAAATCTGTACTTTTCTGTGGGTTTACTACGGCTATCCTGCAAGCTCATATGAGGGTATAAGTGTTGAGCAAATGCGTTACAACTGCGGTGCAAAAATGGCTGAAAGAGATTCCGTAAAGCCCGATATCGTTGCAGGTGTACCCGATTCAGGCATTGCTCACGCAGTAGGCTATGCAAATGCCTCGGGAATTCCGTTCTCAAGACCGTTTATTAAATATACACCTACTTGGCCGAGATCATTTATGCCGACAATACAGAGTCAGCGTAATCTTATTGCAAAAATGAAGCTTCTCGCAGTTGAGGATTTAATCAGAGGAAAGAGCCTTCTTCTTATTGATGACTCAATTGTAAGAGGCACACAGCTTCGTGAAACAACGGAATATCTTTTTGAAAGCGGTGCAAAAGAGGTTCATATCAGACCTGCGTGTCCTCCGCTTGTATACGGCTGTAAGTATCTTAACTTCTCAAGATCATCTTCTGAAATGGATCTCATCACAAGACGAGTTATTGAAAGACTTGAGAACGGCAATGTTACAGACGAAATTCTTCAGGAATACACAAATCCCGATTCTGAAAAATACGAGCAGATGGTTGATGAAATCTGTAAAGAACTCAAGTTCACATCCTTGCGTTTTAACAGGCTTGACGATATGCTTGATTCCTGCGGAATTGACAAATGCAAACTCTGTACTTATTGTTGGGACGGTAAGGAATAATTAATTTTTACTTATAAAAATAAGGCATTTGCAATGAGAGTTCTCAAAGCAAATGCCTTTTGTTTTTACTTAGTATGCAATAATTTCGTAGCCGTCCTCAGTTACAAGAACCTGAATTTCCCACTGTACAGACATCGAGTTATCTTCTGTATAAATAGTCCAGCCGTTATCCTCATCAACGAAAATATCAGGTTTTCCTGCGTTCACCATAGGTTCAATGGTAAAAATCATACCGGGTACCATAAGCATTTCCGTGCCTTTTTTAGAAATGTAACTTACCCATGGATCTTCGTGGAATTCAAGACCGATTCCATGACCTCCTACTTCACGAACAACAGAGTAACCTTTACTCTTTACATAATCATTGACAGCCTGACCCATATCTCCGAGAAAGCCCCAAGGCTTAACCTGCTTGAGTCCCTCATAAACTGCATTTTTTGTTTCTTCAACAAGCTTTCTGTTTTCCTCGCTTACATTACCGATACAAAACATTCTTGAAGAATCGGAAAAATATCCGTTCAAATTAGTTGAAACATCAACATTGATTATATCGCCGTCTTTGATTATTACATCTTCCGACGGAATACCGTGACAAACTTCGTTGTTTATTGAAGTACATACGCTCTTGGGAAATCCCTCAAAATTAAGGGGAGCCGGAACACCGCCCATTTTGGTTGTGATATCATACACCCACTTATCAATTTCAGCCGTGCTGATACCTGCCTTAATATGCTCTGCAACATAATCAAGAACTGCAATATTAATCTTCGCACTCTCCTTGATTTTTTCAATCTGCTCAGCATTTTTCAAGATTTCATGTGAGGGAACAATGTGACCCGCACCCTCAAATTCCTCAATTTTTTCATCAAAATCTATATGACATTTTTTATACTTTTTTCCGCTGCCACACCAGCAAGGATCATTTCTGCCAGGTTTTTCCATTTTACTAACTTCCTTTCATTTTTCCAATTCATAATCCTTGATAATTATACCACCAAACAAATTTTATTACAACATCTTTGTCGTATGCAAAAATCCAAAAGAAAAATCTTGTCAGAAAAAGTTTTGTAGTATATACTGAATAAGTAATATATAATCTCACACTCGGCATATTTTTATGCAGAGGTGTTTGTATGAATAAAAAAATCCCGACATTTTATGCTCTCTGCTTTATACTGTTTGCAATATTCTGCATTATTATGGTATCTGTTTTTTTTCAGACTTAATCCGACAAAATCTGTTATAACCGAAAACAAAACAGAGCCGATAATTATAATTGACGCAGGTCACGGCGGCGAAGACGGTGGAGCAGTAAGCGAAAGCGGTGTGCTTGAAAAGGACATCAATCTTTCTATAGCAAATAATTCAGCTGATTTATTAAAAATTTTCGGATATAAGGTTGTTCAAACAAGAACAGATGATGTATCTCTTGATAACGGAGAAGATTCGGTTCATTCAAGGAAAGTTGCCGATTTAAAAAAACGGCTCGAAATTTTCAATTCAGACAAAAATAATATTGTAATCAGTATTCACCAAAACAAATTTTCTCAAAGCAAATATTACGGAACTCAAATTTTTTATTCCCCGAATAACAGTCAAAGTCAAAATCTTGCGGAATGCATTAGAAATTCCGTAAAAAAAAGCTTACAGCCTGATAACGAACGGCAATGCAAAAAGGCAGACGGCTCAATCTATCTTTTAAAAAGGCTGAAAACCCGTCCGTTATTGTGGAATGCGGATTTATTTCAAATCCGGATGAACTTGCTAAGCTGCAAAGTGACGAATATCAAAAAGAAATGGCAACTGCAATCATAACAGGATTTTTAGATTATACTCATCAATAAATACAGGAAGTGAAACAAATGGCTTCAAAAATCAAAAGTGTTTACATATGTTCGGAATGTGGATACGAATCACCTAAATGGTACGGAAAATGCCCGTCATGCGGCGAATGGAACACAATGAACGAAGAAATTAAAGATACATCAAAACAGTCAGCAACTGCAAAAACACGCTCTTTGCAACCTACTCAAACCATACGCCATATCGGATATTTCAACCGAGGATGAGCACAGATATGACACAGGCTGCGGAGAACTCAACCGTGTACTCGGAGGAGGAATTGTAAAGGGCAGTCTTATACTTCTGGGCGGTGATCCGGGCATAGGCAAATCGACCGTTCTTATGCAGATTTGTCAGTACCTCGGCGATACTCTGAAAATTCTCTACATATCGGGAGAGGAGTCAAAAAGACAGCTCAAGCTCCGAGCAATAAGGCTGGGTGTAACTTCGCCGAATCTGTATGTAATGACTGAAACCGATGTTGAGGTTATTTGCGAACAGATAAAGAATCTCAAGCCCGACCTTGTTATGATTGACTCGATTCAGACGATGAATCTTTCAGAATTAAGCTCGTCCCCCGGCAGCATTACACAGGTACGAGAATCTGCCAATATGCTGATGAGAACTGCAAAAGGACTTGATATTCCTATGTTTATCGTAGGTCATGTCAATAAAGAGGGTTCAATTGCAGGGCCAAAGGTACTTGAACATATCGTTGACACCGTACTGCATTTTGAAGGTGACAAACAGATGAGCTGCCGTATTCTTCGTGCCGTAAAAAACAGGTACGGCTCAACAAATGAAATCGGTGTTTTTGAAATGACTGATAAAGGGCTTAACGAAGTTGCAAATCCGTCTGTTATGTTGCTTTCAGGGCGTCCGAAAAATGTTTCGGGAACTTGCGTCACCTGTACAATTGAAGGATCAAGACCAATTCTTGCCGAAACACAGGGACTTGCCACACAAAGCGGATACGGCAACGCTCGCAGAATGGTTACAGGATATGATTATAACAGACTGTCAATGGTACTTGCCGTTCTTGAAAAAAGAGCAGGATACTATTTTTCAAACTGCGACACCTACATAAATATCGTAGGCGGATTGCGAGTTGACGAACCTGCGATTGACCTTTCAATTGCCATGGCTCTTATAAGCAGTCTGAAAGATACTCCGATTGACGAAAACGCTGTTGTATTCGGTGAAATCGGTCTTGCAGGCGAAATTCGTGCTGTATCAAACGCTCAGATGAGAATTAACGAAGCGGTAAGACTCGGCTTTACAAAAATCATTCTGCCGTATCATAATCTAAAAGGTGTTTCAGGTGATGATGCTGAATTGATCGGAGTAAAAAACATTCGTCAGGCATTTGAAGCGGTAGGACAATGAGCAGTTTTGTGATATCAAACAAATACCCATGTTTTGCCGATGAGCTTTCAAAAATGGGGCATAATGTTATATTTTCGGACACTATCAAAGCATTTACGCAACCTGAACAAGCTCATGCCGATATGCAGATTTTGACGATAAATAATACTGTTTTTGTGCTTCAAGAGTGCGAAAAGCTAAAAACTTTGCCATATAAAGAAAATTTGATTATATGTAAAAATCAAGCAGGGAAGAAGTATCCCGAAAATATATTGCTGAATTTTCTTTTCTTTAATAATAAGCTTTATGGTAAAGTATCTGCAATAGATCCGACTCTTTACAAATATTGTGTAAAAAACGACATTGAAATCGTAAACATAAATCAAGGATACGCAAGATGCTCAACTCTAATGCTCAATAATTGCACTGCCGTAACAGCCGATATTTCCATAAAAAATGCCCTTGAAAAAGATGGGGCAGAGGTGTTATTAATATCCTCGGGTGATATAAAACTTGAAGGATATGATTATGGATTTATAGGCGGTGCAAGCGGAAAAATCTCTGATAATACCGTAGTGTTTTTCGGAAACGCTGAAATGCATCCATGCTATTCTTCCATAAGAGAATTATGTTTAAAAAATAAAATTGAAATTAAAATATTATGCAAAAATATGCCACTCACAGATGTGGGCGGCATAGTAAGAATTCTTTAAACTTTTTTCTTAGGTTTTATTTTTGCAAGCGGATTTGAGTCAGCGGCATTTTTCATTTGTTCCGAACTCAGGTGTGTATAAATCTCAGTCGTACCGAGATTTTCGTGTCCGAGAACCTCTTTAAGCACTCTGACATCAACTCCGCCTTGCTGATACATAAGCGTAGCGGCGGTATGCCTAAGCTTATGACAGGAATATCCTTGAGAATCAAGTCCGATTTTCTCAAGATATTTATATACCATAGCCTGAATTGTTTTCACAGACATTCTACGGTGATTACGGCTAATAAACAACGCTTTTTTATCCTTAACTTCATCAATCGGACGCACATTCATATACTCATTATAAGCGTCAATGCAAGCAGAGTTTAGATAAACAATGCGTTCTTTATTGCCTTTACCGACAACACGCATTGTACCGTCACTATGAATATCATTATAGTTAAGTCCTGCCATTTCAGACACACGGAGTCCGCAATTGAGGAAGAGAGTCAATATACAATAATCACGCTGTTTGTTATTTCCGTCAACTGCATTAAGAAGCTCAATGCTTTGTTCAAGAGTAAGATACTTTGGCAAAGCTTTTTTATTTTTTGGCGATTCAAGCTGTTCCACGGGATTTGTATCAAGCAAATGTTTATTATTTGTTATGTACTTAAAAAAGCCTTTCAGACTGGAACATTTTCTTGCACGGGACGCACTCTTATTGTTGCGGTCACGATAAAGAAAATTCATATAATCATATGCAAGTTCAAGATTAACGGTTTTAATTAAATCAAGGTCAACATCGTCAATTTTAATTTCATCAAACTCAGTACCGTCAGGCACAAGACCACGCATTACTTTTAAAAATCTAAAAAAATGTTCTGAGATCAATAAAATATTCGTCAACGGTTTTCTTCGACATATTTTTGATTGTCTGCTTATAAATTAAATAGTCCTTCAAAATTGCAGGAGCTTCATCACGAAAATCAACTGCCATAAACACACCACCGTAAATTTATTTCTTATAAAGAATAACTCAAAGAACTTGAACTAAAATCTGTATTAAAAGAATTATAATGTTATTATAACACAAAAAATGGCGGTGTATATTCCAATTACGAAAATTATACAAAATGAATATTTTGTATAATTCAGGGAACAGGTAAAACAAGATAAAAACGAAACATACTACTAATGCCAAACTAATGCCAATTTACAGCATTTAAATTACAACAGCCGTACAGACTCAAACGAATCTGTACGGCTGTAAATTTTAAAGGAATTTAACTTTTAAATTAGCAAACGCCCTGCTGAATCATTGAATCAGCAACCTTCTCAAAGCCTGCAATATTAGCACCTACTACATAGTCACCTTCATGACCATACTTCTTAGCTGCAGTAGAAATGTTCTTATAGATGTTAACCATAATGTTCTTGAGCTTAGCGTCAACTTCTTCAAATGTCCATGAAAGACGCTGTGAGTTCTGGCTCATCTCAAGAGCTGATGTAGCTACACCGCCTGCATTAGCAGCCTTACCCGGTGCAAAGAGAATGCCGGATTTCTGGAGAAGCTTTGTAGCCTCAAGAGTTGTAGGCATGTTAGCACCTTCGGCAACAGCATAACAACCGTTAGCGATAAGTCTTTTAGCGTCTTCTTCGTTAAGCTCATTCTGTGTAGCACATGGAAGTGCAACATCACACTTAACTGACCAATCGAATTTGCCTTCGTGATACTCTGAGTTAGGACGATAGTTCTTATACTCTGTAAGACGCTGTCTTTTAACTTCCTTGATTTCCTTAATAGCATCAAGGTCGATACCTTCAGCATCATAAATCCAACCTGTTGAATCAGCCATTGTAACTACCTTAGCACCAAGCTCTGTAGCCTTTTCTGTTGCGTAGATAGCAACATTACCTGCACCTGATACGCAAACAGTAGCACCCTTGATGTCCTTGCCGTTATCCTTAAGCATAGCCTCTGTAAGATAAAGAAGACCATAACCTGTAGCCTCTGTTCTTGCGAGTGAACCGCCCCAGTTGAGACCCTTACCTGTAAGAACGCCTTCATACACATTTCTGATTCTCTTATACTGACCGAACATATAACCGATCTCACGAGCACCTGTACCGATATCACCGGCAGGAACATCTGTGTCAGCACCGATGTGCTTACAAAGCTCTGTCATAAAGCTCTGGCAGAATGCCATAACTTCTCTGTCGCTCTTGCCCTTAGGATCAAAGTCAGAGCCACCCTTACCGCCGCCGATAGGAAGACCTGTAAGTGAGTTCTTGAAAATCTGCTCGAAACCGAGAAACTTAATAACGCCGAGGTTTACTGACGGATGAAGTCTTAAACCACCCTTGTAAGGTCCGATAGCACTGTTGAACTGAACACGGAAGCCACGGTTAACCTGAACCTTGCCGTTGTCATCAACCCAAGGTACTCTAAACATAATAACTCTTTCAGGCTCTGTAATTCTTTCGAGAATACCATTCTCTTCATACTTTGGATTCTGCTCGAAAACGGGCTCAAGTGAAGTAAGAACTTCGGTAGCAGCCTGAATAAACTCAGGCTCATTTGCGTTTTTTGCTTTCAGCTTTTCAAGCTGTTCACTTACATATGACATAAGTAAGTCCTCCTTAATAAAATTCGCATAAATTATACGGAAAAAGTTCCGATTATGCTGTAGCACAGTAAAGCACTACAATCAACATATTAATAATACTATACTTTTAACGATTTTGCAATATCTTTTGTGAGTTTCTTGCAAATTTTTTTAAAATTATTGAAAAAACAGCCGATTTTATTCCTTTTCTGCAATTCATTTTACAAATCTCCCAAGTTGAGGTGCATTTTCATGCATTTTACGAGCTGAATTTTATGAAAATGTATTCAGGAATCCAAGAATTTCATTTGCATTACAATATTTTGTATAATTCATATTTGATTTACCAATTAAATTTTAGTTGCAAACAGACATATTTTATGATAAAATCCTATCAGTAATACTATTTGTAATATTTTTTAAAGGTGATTTATATGGACTACTGCAAAAGATTAAAAGAATTAAGAGTCAAAAACGGATACACTCAAGGGCAAATTGCATTTATACTTCACACGAGGCAGGAACAATACAGCAAATACGAAAACGGAAAACGAGAACTGCCTATCAGACATTTGATAACACTTTGTTGTCTTTATAAAACTTCAAGTGATTATATTCTCGGAATAGAAAAATTTGTAAAATAAAGCCGTCGTCAATACTCGGATTTGGTATTGACGACGGCTTTATTGCTATATAAAATTGCCGGATTATTGAATTTTTTCTTTAAACATCATCAGAAAACTTACAAGGAGCAATCCGCATGAAACCCATATTATATGCGTTCCAAACGATAACGAAAGATTTCCTCCCAGACCTGCTCCGACTGCAAAGAAAAATATAACACCAAAATAATACATTGCCTGTCTGAGCTGTTCGGGTTTTCTTTCGTGAATAAAACCTGACAGAGCAGCCGTACCGCTTCTCAAATTACCTATGCACATTGTGCTGGCATAGGAATATCCTCTGACTTTTCTGAAAGCCTGAACCTGCATTGCACAGGAAAACGATACAATTACCGCCGCAACGGTATCCATACTCTTCGGCATGAATCCGACCGCAAATAATATGATAATTTCAAACAAAAGTATTCCCTGTCTCCAATGTATCTTTTTGAAATACTTGAATTTTTTCTGTATCAAATCAGCTACAAGGACACCTAACGCAAATGCAAGAATAGGAAAAAGATATTTAAGCCCCTCTCCCCACTTTCCTGTCATAAAATTTGTACTCATAAGCACAACGTTACCCGTCTGTGCATTTGCAAATACTCCGTCACGGGTAAAATATGTATATGCATCCTGAAATCCGCCTGATAACGCAAGAAATATACAATTTCTAAATGCCTCAGACATCTGTCGTGTCGGCTCAAGTTCCTTAAAAAAACTTCTTATCCTAAACACAATACTCAACTCCGAATCTATGCGCTAATCTACACAACACAACACCGAACACAATTCAGCGGCTCGGTGTTGCACAATAATTATAATTCGATTATCAGATATCGTTCTTTACTATATCCTCGTAGCTTTCACGCTTAACAACAACTCTTGCCTTGCCGTCTTTAACCATTACGATTGCAGGACGAGGGATTCTGTTGTAATTTGACGCCATAGAATAGTTATAAGCTCCTGTTGAAAGAACAGCAAGTGTATCGCCTACTTCAACCTTAGCAACCTTTGTATGCTCCTGAACGAGGTCGCCGCTCTCGCAACACTTACCTGCTACCGTTACGATTTCATCAGGCTCTTTGTCAGCCTTACCCGCATTTACTACGGTATAAGCAGACTGATAAAGTGCATACCTAATATTATCTGTCATACCACCGTCAACGGATACATATGTTCTTACATTAGGAATTTCCTTTTTGCCGCCAACTTTGTAAAGTGTAATACCTGCTTCGCCGACAATTGAACGACCCGGCTCAATAAAGATATACGGAACAGGAAGTCCGTGTTCTTTAGCCTTTGCCTTAACAGCCTCTGAAACCTTTTCCATATAGTTTTCGTAAGGAACAGGTTCATCATCCTTAGTGTACATAATACCAAAACCGCCGCCGAGGTTAAGCTCTGAAATAACGATTCCAAGCTCATCGTGAATCTTGCCCATAAAGTCAAGCATAATTTCAGCAGCAGTGACAAACGGATCAATATCAAAAATCTGTGAACCGATGTGGCAATGAAGTTCCGTAAGATTTACATTATCGTACATCTGTGCCTTTTTAACTGCCTCAAAAGCTTCGCCTGTTTCAAGAGCAAAACCAAATTTTGAATCAATCTGACCTGTTCTGATGAAGTTATGAGTATGAGCGTCTACGCCGGGCTTAATTCTAAAAGAAATATTAGCCTTCTTACCCATTTCACCGCAAATTTCATTGAGAAGCTCAAGTTCGTAAAGGTTATCAACAACGAACTTTCCTACATTAGATTCAAGTGCAAATCTGATTTCATCAGCAGTTTTATTGTTTCCGTGGAAGTGAACTTTTTCCATCGGAAAGCCTGCCTGTACGGCTGTATAAATCTCACCGCCTGATACTACATCAAGACCGAGTCCCTCTTCCTTTGCAATTCTGCAAAGCTCCTTACAGGAAAGAGCCTTACTCGCATACAACGGCATACCGTTACCGTGGTAATACTTTTCAAAGGACTTCACATAAGCCTTGCACACATTTCTGATTGTTGTTTCGTCAAGAACATATAAAGGTGTACCAAATTCTTTGGCAAGTTCGAGTGTATCGCAACCTCCGATTGTTAGATGCCCCTTATTGTTCACATTAAGACATTCGCTAACGAACATTTTACTCATACCTCCGTGTTTTTAAAATTAGCTATTGAAGTTTCAATAAGTTTCCTTATTTCATCATTTCCGAAGCCTGTTTGTGCAGAAAACGGTATCAGCGGAACATGTTCAATTGTACTGAAAATGTCCTTATAATACTCAATCTGCTTTTCAAATGCAGTCTTTTTGAGTTTATCACTCTTTGTAAGAACTGCGGCAAAGTTAAATCCGCCTCTGTAAAGAAAATCTATCATATGCAAGTCATCATCAGTCGGAGGATGACGCAAGTCAAGAATCTGAATAACGAGCGGACGCTGTCTGTCCTGTGCAAAATAGCCTTCCACAAGCTTTGCCCATCTGTCTTTTTCTGCTTTTGAAACCTTTGCATAACCGTAGCCCGGCAAATCAACCATACGAAACTCTTTGAGCTTATAAAAATTAATGGTAGCCGTTTTGCCCGGCTGAGCGCTTACCCTTGCAAGAGCTTTTCTCTGAACAAGTTTATTGATAAGAGAGGATTTTCCTACATTAGAATGACCTGAAAATACAATTTCAGGCATATCCGATTCCGGCAACTGATCAACACGACCTGCCGCAAATTCAAAAGCGACTTCATTAAAATTCATAAAATCCCTCTCTTTCACTGTTTTACTGCGTTTACAGTTTTCGTTGCAGAACGAACTGCTGTCATATCAATTCCGTTCCATTGGTTATCGGTAATTCTAACGGTATTATTCACCGCAAGTGCAACTACCTCCGAAAAATTCCTAACAGGAATAAACTTAACCTTTTCAAGAACCGCCTTATCGACATCTTCAAGATCAGGTTCGTTATCCTTTGGAATGATTACTGTTGTAATTCCGTTTTTAAAAGCAGCCATGCTTTTCTCTTTAAGACCGCCTATAGGAAGAACATTCCCTCTGAGGGTAATTTCACCTGTCATGGCTATATCGTGTCTTGCAGGCTTTAAAGTCAGCGCTGAGTAAATTGCGGTTGCCATTGTAATGCCTGCAGACGGTCCGTCCTTTGGAACAGCACCCTCGGGAGCATGAATATGAATATCCTTGTTTTTGTAAAAATCGGAATCAATTCCAAGAACCGCCGCATGACTTCTAATACAGGTGATTGCTGTTTTAGCAGACTCCTGCATAACATCACCGAGAGAACCTGTAAGTTCAATCTTTCCTGTACCCTCCATAACGGCAACTTCAATAGGTAAGATTTCTCCGCCTACAGAGGTCCATGCAAGTCCGTTTACTATTCCGATTTCATCCATTTTGGCAAGTGAATCAGGAATAAACTTTTTATGACCTAAAAATCTTTCTACCTCTTTTTCGTCAATCTTGAATACTTCCGTACCCTCTGTAAGCTTTTCAACGGCACATTTTCTCATAACTGAGGCAATAAGCCTTTCAAGGGTTCTTACACCGGCTTCCCTCGTATAGAAATCTATGAGAGCGTATATGGCTTTCTGAGTGAATTTGAGTTCCTTTGAAGTAAAGCCGCACTCATCAAGCTGTTTAGGAATGAGGTGCTTCTTTGCAATATGGAATTTCTCTTCTCTTGTATAACTGCTGATTTCTATAATTTCCATTCTGTCACGGAGCGGTGCCGGAATAGCTGAAATGTCATTTGCAGTTGTAATAAACATCACATTTGACAAGTCAAACGGAAGTTCAATGTAGTGATCAACAAACTTATTATTCTGTTCGATATCAAGAACCTCAAGCAATGCCGATGTTGGATCGCCCTTATAATCAGCGGCAAGCTTGTCTATTTCGTCAAGAATAAGTACAGGATTATTAGTGCCGGCATGTTGCAATGCATTAATAATTCTACCCGGCATCGAACCGATATAAGTCTTTCTGTGGCCTCTGATTTCAGCCTCGTCACGAACGCCGCCAAGAGCGATTCTTTCACTTTTTCTGCCTATTGCCTTTGCAATCGACTGAGCAATTGAGGTTTTACCGACACCCGGAGGTCCTGCAAGACAAATGATCTGTCCTTTTTGCTTTTCACTTAACACACGAACGGCAAGCTGTTCAATGATTCTCTTTTTAACTTTGTCAAGTCCATAGTGAGTCTTATCAAGAGCCTTCTGAACTTTAGATATAACGATTTTATCTTTAGATGATTTATTCCACGGCAAATCAAGAACCGTATCAAGATATGTACGAATCACAGCCGCTTCCTGACTGCCATAAGGCATTTTGCTGAGTTTCTTACATTCTTTATAAAGAATGTCGGCAGACTTTTCGTCAAGATTAAGCTTCTCAATTTTATCGACATAGTTTTCAGCATCGTCAATCGGTGAATCATCTTCACCGAGTTCTTCCTCGATTGCTCTTTTCTGTTCACGAAGAAAATAATCACGCTGATTTTCATCAATTCTCATTTTAGCTTTTTGAGATATTTCGTCCTCAAGTTTAAGAACAAAATTTTCATTTACAAGAACATCAAGAACAGATTCAAGTCTTTCGGATTCTGGGAAAGTTTCAAGAATCGACTGTTTAACTCTGTAGTCGAGAATAAGATTAGCTGTGATAAAGTCGGCAAGTTCACCCGGTCTTTTGCAAAGGGCAACCTTAAAAATAATATCCGACGGCATCTTCGGAGAAATCTCAAGATACTTGTCAAATTCATTTTTTACGGTTCGCATAAGAGCGGAATCTCTTGCTGTAAGATACTCGCTTTCTTCCTCATACGGTTTAACTTCTGCAACAAGACACTTTTCGTCAAAAACAGGATTTATAATTGTAGCCCTGCATTGACCTTCAATTACAATTCGTGTAGTATTTTCAGGCTGTTTCAAAACCTGAACGACCTTGGCAATTACACCCGTGTCATAAACATCAAATATATCCGGTTCGTTTATTGCGGCATCCTTCTGAGAAGTAAGAAAAACAAGTTGATCGGCTTTCATAGCTTTATTTATAGCCGTAATACTCTTTTTCCGTCCAACATCAAAATGAATAAGTGATTTTGGAAAAACCACCAACCCTCGCAACGGAAGAACAGGGAGAGTCAGATTTTTTTGCATATCAAAATCCATTTAAATTCCTTTCATAAAAGCAAAAAGCTGTATTGTAATTGCAATACAGCTTTAATTCACAATATCAAGACGCTGTGCTGCGCTTCTGACGCTTCTTTGCATCTTTTTGAGTCAATTTTACGGAATTTGTCTGTAACAATTCCTTTTTGCGAGTAATTTGCGGAGCAGCACCGTTTTTGATAACGCCCTCTGTAATAATAATCTTATCAATAGTAGGATCAGACGGAGCCTCAAACATAAGGTCTGTAAGAATATCTTCCATAATTCCTCGAAGTCCTCTTGCACCTGTATGCTGATCCTGTGCCTGTTGTGCAATAGCTCTGAGTGCCTCTTCTTCAAAAAGAAGTTCAACACCGTCAAGTTCAAAAAGTTTCTTATACTGCTGAACAATAGAGTTTTTCGGAACAGTAAGAATCTTGACAAGTGCATCCGTGTCAAGACCGCTCAAAGCAGTAATAACAGGCAAACGACCGATGAGTTCGGGAATAATTCCGTACTTTACAAGATCATGTGCTGTGACCTCTTTCATCCAATCGGTCGAATCAAGCTCCTGCTTTGACTGAACAAGTGACTCAAAACCGATAACAGAAGAACCCTTACGCTTTTCAACTATCTTTTCAAGACCGTCAAATGCACCGCCGCAGATAAAAAGAATATTCTTAGTATCAATCTGTAAATATTCCTGTTGCGGATGTTTTCTGCCACCCTGTGGCGGAACATTGGATACAGTTCCCTCAACAATTTTAAGCAAAGCCTGCTGAACTCCCTCACCGCTTACATCTCGTGTAATAGAGGGGTTTTCGGATTTTCTCGCAATTTTATCAATTTCATCAATGTAAATTATGCCGTGCTCTGCCTTTTCAATATCAAAATCGGCTGCCTGAATGAGTTTTAAGAGAATGTTCTCTACATCCTCACCGACATAACCTGCTTCGGTCAGCGTAGTTGCATCGGCAATTGCAAAAGGAACATCAAGAGCCTTTGCAAGCGTCTGAGCAAGTAATGTCTTACCGACACCTGTCGGGCCGAGAAGCAACACATTACTCTTAGCGAAATCTACGCTCTCATCATTTGAAAAAGCACGCTTATAGTGATTGTAAACAGCAACGCTCAGGGTAACTTTTGCATGATCCTGTCCGATAACATATTCATCAAGAATTGCCTTGATTTCCTTTGGTTTTAAAAGTTCATCAACGGACAGTTCGGGGGTCTGAGGTTCTCCCGATTTTGAAAGTTTATTTTCATTTTCACGTTCAAGCTCGCCTGATTCGCGAAGAATATTCATGCAGAGCTCAACACACCGGTCACAAATATAGACACCGTTGCCGGCAATAAGTCTGCCTGCCATCTCCTGAGGTTTTCCGCAGAAAGAGCAATAAATATCTTCGTTATTTTTGTTAGCCATCAGTTTACCTCACCTTTATCTTTTTTCGATAACCTTATCAATCAAACCATACTCAAGTGCCTGCTGTGCAGTCATGAAGTTATCACGATTGGTATCCTTTGCAATAACATCAATCGGCTGACCTGTGTTGTCAGCAAGAATCTGATTGAGTCGTTTTTTCACATCAAGAATGTGTCTTGTGTGAATTTCCATGTCAGTAGCCTGACCCTGAGCACCGCCTGAAGGCTGGTGAATCATAATGTCACTGTTAGGAAGTGCAAGACGCTTACCCTTAGCGCCTGCGGCAAGAAGAAATGCACCCATACTTGCAGCCATACCCATACAGATTGTGGAAACATCACACTTGATGTAATTCATTGTATCAAAAATAGCAAAGCCGTCTGTTACGCTGCCGCCGGGGCTGTTGATGTAAAGACTGATATCCTTTGTCGGATCTTTACTTTCAAGGTAAAGCAACTGAGCAACTACAACGCTTGCACTTGCACTGTTTACCTCTTCATTAAGCATAACAATTCTGTCTTCAAGAAGACGGGAATAGATATCAAAAGAGCGTTCGCCCCTGCTTGACTGTTCGATAACATATGGTACTAATGCCATTTAATCATAACCTTTCTTAAATAGTGATTAACAGATATGAGAAAAATATTCAAATTACTTAATAACAGCTTTGTCCTTTACGAGATTAAGAGCCTTTTCAACCTTAACATCTTCTGTGAGTGATTCAGCAGGAACAGCCTCCTTAACCTTATCAACATCCATCTTGTAAGCCTCTGCCATCTTGCCGTATTCAGCGTCAAGGTCAGCCTCTGTAACTTCAATATTTTCTTTTCTTGCAACTGCTTCAAGAGCAAGTCTTAACTTAACTCTCTTTTCAGCCTCTTCTTTATACATACCCTTGAGTGCGTTTGCATCCATACCCATGTACTGCATATATGTCTTCATATCAAGGCCCTGTGAACGGAGACGCATATCAAATTCTCTTACCATCTCGTTAGCCTGATTATCATACATTGCCTCAGGAATTTCACCCTCAAGGAGTTCCATAAGCTTTTCGGAAATCTGATTATCAATATCCTTATCAGCCTCATCCTGAAGGCGTTTAGCAACAGTTTCTTTAAGCTCAACCTTGTACTCATCAAGTGTTTCCTTATCGGAAACATCCTTTACAAACTCATCATCGACTTCCGGAAGTTCCTTAGCCTTAATTTCGTGAAGGTTGATCTTGAATTCAGCTTCCTTACCTTTAAGCTCTTCAGCCTGATAATCATCCGGGAACTTAACTGTGATTGTAAACTCTTCACCTGTCTTGTGACCTACAATCTGCTCCTCAAAGCCGGGAATAAAGTTGCCTGATCCAAGCTTAAGGTTGTAGTTTTCAGCCTTACCGCCTTCGAACGCTTCACCGTCAACAAAACCCTCAAAGTCAATAACAGCTACATCATCATTCTGAGCAGCTCTGTCGTCAACAGTTACCATTCTTGAGTTGCGGTCACGAACCTTCTCAATTTCTTCGTCAACGAGCTCGTCTGTAACCTCTGTTGACTTCTTTGTAACTTCAATGCCGAGGTAGTTATTAATTTCCATTTCAGGCTCAACAACAACGTTAGCCTTGAATGAGAAACCTTCCTTGCTTGCCTCAATAGCCTCAAGGGTTTCAACCGAAACTATCTTGATACCTGCTTCTTTAGCAGCCTCATAAAGAGCGTCCGGGTAACAATCCTGCATAGCATCTTCATAGAACACTTCCGAGCCGTACATTTTCTCAATTACATGACGGGGAGCTTTGCCCTTTCTGAAACCGGGGATATTGATGCTTTTAACCTGCTTTTTATAAACTCTGTTAACAGCGTTACCAAAAGTTTCACCGTCAACATTAACCTCTAATTCATATGAATTAGCCTGTTCTTTTTTTGTACATTCCTTTAATGCCATTTTAATATTCCTCCAAAGTTTAAATTCAAAATCAAGAAATCATCTTATTATATCACAACAAAATAATTTTGCCAATAGAAAATACAGAATTTATCTGACTAAAATTGGCATAAATGACAACCTGTCACAAGAAATCAGCTTAAAATCAATACCTTCGTATTCACCTTCAATTGCAAACCTCATATTCTTTTTTCCGTGAAGGTGTCCGTAATAACATTTTTTGATGTCATATTTCAAAAGAACATTAAATATTTCGTCACATTTTGTTGTTCCGTAAACAGGAGGATAGTGTAAAAACACTATCGGTTCCTTTCCTGTTTTTATAGCTGATTGTATTGACATTTCAAGTCTGCCGACTTCCCTGTTCAGGACTTTTATATCATTTTGAGATTCATTCTCAAGAAACCATCCTCTTGTACCGCAAATTGCATAATCGTCAACAACATATGAATTATTGAAAAGGATAGATATCGAATCAAGTGAATTATTTTTCAGAAACACATCCATTTTTGTCTTGGTGCTCCACCAATAATCGTGATTGCCTTTATTGAAAATTTTCTTACCGGGAAGATTTTCTATGAAAGTAAAATCCGTAAGAGTTTCTTCAAGTTTCATTGCCCAGGAAATATCGCCCGACACAACAACCGTGTCATTATCGGTAACAAGCTTTCTCCAATTATTTTCAAGTCTTGAAGTATAATCGTTCCAGCCTGTAAAAACATCCATAGGCTTATCTTCACCAATTGAAAGATGTAAATCCGCTATAGCAAATAATGCCATTAATCTATACCGAGTGCTCCGAGAACATAATTCTCCATACCATTAACTTCTGTAACATCAGAGAATCGAGCAGTTTTATTTTTAAGATTTGCAAGAGGTGCAGGCACTTCGGCACCGGAAACCTTATGAAGTTCATCAACCATATCAAATTCTGTTTCAGGAAGTGTTGCGTTTGGTTCAACAGCCTCAAGAACAGCCTTAGAGAATTTATACGGACTTGCAGTTGACGCGATTACAGACGGTGTCTTGTCGCCTGTTTCCTCAACATACTGCTTGTACACATTGATTGCAACAGCTGTGTGAGTATCGCAAAGGTACTTATCCTGCTCAAACATCTCATGAATTGTAGCCTCTGTATTCTTATCATCACAGAATCCGCCGTAGAACTTTTCGTTGATAACAGCCTTTACATCATCACTTACTTCATACTTGCCTTCTGATTTGAGTGTATTCATCCAGCCTCTTGTAACTTCGTCGTTATCACCTGAAAGCTTGTAGAGAAGTCTTTCAAGGTTACTTGAAACGAGGATATCCATTGATGGTGAAATTGTTGTATAGAAGCTTCTGTTCTTATCATAAACACCTGTTTTGATAAAATCTGTAAGAACATTGTTAGAGTTTGACGCACAAACGAACTTGTTGATTGGAAGTCCCATGAGACTTGCGTAGTATGATGCAAGTATGTTACCGAAGTTACCTGTCGGAACAACAACATTAATCTTGTCGCCAAGCTCGATTTTACCGTCATTTACAAGATCGCAGTAAGCCGAAATATAGTAAACAATCTGCGGAAGAAGTCTGCCCCAGTTGATTGAGTTTGCCGATGAGAAAAGCATATTATTCTCAGCGAGCTTTTCTGCAACTGAAGGTGTAGTGAATATCTTCTTAACACCTGTCTGAGCGTCATCAAAGTTACCCTTGATTGCACAAACACGAACATTTTCACCTTCCTGAGTATTCATCTGATGCTTCTGCATCGGACTTACACCGTCAACAGGATAGAAAACAACAATCTTTGTGTGTTCAACATCTTTAAAGCCTTCAAGAGCAGCCTTGCCTGTATCACCTGATGTAGCAACGAGAATAACAGCTGTCTTGCCGTCATATTTCTTCTTGAGTGACTTTGTGAGAAGATGCGGGAGAATCTGGAGTGCCATATCCTTAAACGCACATGTAGGACCATGCCAGAGTTCAAGAATATTCAGGGTTGTTCCGTCAAGATTACAGTATGAAATAGGAGCAGGATTTTCACCGCCGAATTTCTGAGCTGTATAAGCCTTTTCTACGCAATCGCTGATTTCCTCTTCTGTGAAATCAGAAAGAAAATCAGAAAATACTTTCTTTGCTCTTCCTTTGTAATCTGTTTTCAAAAGTGCCTTGAAGGTATTTTCATCATACTTAGGAAATTCCTGCGGTACAAAAAGACCGCCGTCCTTTGAAATACCCTGTGCAATGGCCTGTGCCGCAGAAACTACTTCTTTGGCATTTTGTGTGCTGTTGTATAACATTGAAATCTTCCTTTCAAATTGCTTTAAACATCAAGTATTTTACTACATTATTCGCTGATTGTCAAAGTTTTCAAAGAAATTATACGCATTTTCGTAAAAAATCTTTTTCAAAACGCTTTCGTTGTAGTTATTTCTAAGAAAAAGTTCATAAATTTCGCCGATTGAATCGCTTCCGACAATATTCCTCGGCAAATCGCAACCGTCAAAATCTGTACCGAAGCAAAGAGAATTTTCACATCCGAGTGACAGCATATATTCGCAATGCTTCAAAATATCGTTCATGCATGCTTTATCCGGATTATTATTAAGAAAAGCATTGTGCAAATTTAGGCCTATAAGTCCGCCTCTCTGTATTATAATTTTAATCTGCTCATCTGTAAGATTTCTCGGATTTTGAGTAATTGTCCGTGAATCTGAATGAGTTGCGATAAACGGCTTATTCGTCTGATTGACAACATCATAAAACAGTTCATCGCTTGCATGGGATATATCAATTACAATACCGTACTTTTCCATTTCGGCTACTGCAAGTTTTCCAAAGTCCGTTAAACCGCATTTATCTTCCGATAAAACACCCGAACCAATCTCGTTCATCTCATTCCATGTGAGAGTCATTATTCTGACGCCGAGTTCTGCAAATCGCTTTACATTCTCAATTCTGCCGTTTAAGGCTTTTCCGTTTTCTACTGTAAAAAACGCTGAGTTTCGATACTTTGAAAAAGCATTATCCGTGAATTCACCGATACCTAACAATTCAATTCCAAGTCGGTTACATTCGGATTTCAGATAATCAGCCGATTCAAAGAACAATTTTTCCGCCTCATTACTGTCAAGCGTGTCGGGCAACCATATAGCATAGCACTGTAACTTGCTGGATTTGGAATTGTTGTTTAATTTCACTTCATATGAGGGATTATCCAGTTCGGACTTTTCGGTTACTGCCTTATAGAGCGTGTCACAATGCAAGTCAAAAAAATTCATGGCAACCTCCCGTCAGAATGCATCTTCAATATAATTAATGCCGACAAGCTTAAGATTATCACTGTTGACAAAAACTTCGCATACATCAAATCTACATTCTTTATCTATATTGTTTTCATACATATACATATCGGCAGTTTTTAAAAATTTTCATCTGCTTTTTACGGTTAACCGCATCAACGGGTTGTGTAAGAGAATTCTCTTTTCTTGTTTTAACCTCAACAAAGGCAATTACTTCCTTATTCTCGGCTATGATATCTATTTCGCCGTAAGGCTTTTTATAATTTCTGGCAATAATTTTATACTTATGCTTTTTCAGATATTTTGCGGCATAAGCCTCTCCCTTATCACCTATTTGTTTAGTAGTAAAAATCATTTCTTATTATATATTTTCTTCAAGAAGCTCGGTCTGTGATACTTACACGGTCCGTATTTAAGAATTGCCTCAATATGAGCCTTTGTACCGTAACCCTTATGCTTTGCAAATAGGTACTGAGGAAATTCTTTGTCGTATTCATAAAGAAGTCTATCCCTTGATACCTTGGCAAGAATTGACGCACAGGCGATTGACATTGACTTTGCATCACCTTTTACAATACATTCGCCTTCAATTGACAACGGAGGCATTCTGTTGCCGTCAATCATAGCATAATCAGCCCTTGGTTCAAGACCTTCAACTGCCCGTTTCATTGCAAGCATAGCAGCATTAAGAATATTCATTTCCTCAATTTCTTCAACGCTTGCAAATGCAATGCTGTATGCCAATGCCTGTCCCTTTATTACATCAAACAAAGCCTCTCTCTTTTTTTCAGAAAGCTTTTTTGAATCATTGACTCCTTCAATAACAGTGTTTTCGGGAAGTATAACTGCGGCGGCGCACACAGGTCCTGCAAGAGGTCCTCTGCCGGCTTCATCAACACCGCAGATATTCAGAAAACCTCTTGCAATATTTTTATTTTCATATTCAAGCCAATCCATTGTTATCTCCCCTGCGGCATTTCAACTGTAATTCTGCCAAGCTTTGCACTTCTGAATTCATCAAGCAACATAATTGCGGCTCTCTCGGTATCTATCTCACCGCCTGAAACAAGCATACCTCTCTTTTTGCCAATCATTTTCAAAAGCTCGTATGAATCAATATTTTCGATATCTTCGTTTTCTAATTTGAATCTTGTTATAAAATCAGCAGGCTTGAGTTCCTTGATGAAATCAAGAAGTCTCACCGCCAAAAGTTCGATATCAAGAATTTGGTCTTTAACCGCACCTGTGAACGCAAGATGCTCTCCGACTGTCTTGTCGTCAAACCTTGGCCAAAGCACACCCGGAGTGTCAAGCATTTCAAGGTTCTTTGCAATTGTATACCATTGATTACCTCTTGTAACGCCCGGCCTGTCCTCAACCTTTGCACGGTTCTTCTTTACCATTTTATTGATAAAAGAAGATTTGCCTACATTCGGAATACCGACAATCATAATTCTGATTGTGGGATTTACCATTCCTTTTTCTTTTAATCTTGCAATCTTATGGCTCATAACCGTATTTACGGCAGGTGCAAATTTGTCAAGACCTCTGCCGCTTTTACAGTCAACAGGGATAGCAACAAGATTCTGCTTTTTAAAATAGTCAATCCACATTTTCGTGGCAGTTTGATTAGCCATATCGCATTTATTGAGAAGAATAACTCTCGGCTTGTTCTGAACAAGTTTTGCAAGGTCGGGGTTACGACTGCTGACAGGAATTCTTGCATCAATAATTTCTGCGACAGCATCAACAAGTTTAAGACTTGACTGAATCTGTCTTTTTGTTTTGGTCATATGACCCGGAAACCATTGAATAGTCTGCATTTCGCTCATATATGTACATCCTTTAAAAATTTTCTGTTAATATAAATACTTGAACCTGTCAAGCGGGAAAAATATAAATTGTGCTTTTCCGATTACATCATCGACAGACACAAGGCCTATACTCTTATCACGGCTGTCAAGAGAAATAATTCTGTTATCACCCATTACAAAGATATAACCTTCAGGGATAACATACGGAATTTGCAATGGATTTGACGGTTCTCGTGTTAAAGAAGAAACATACGGTTCATCAATTTTTATACCGTCAACATAAACTGCATTTTTACTGTAATCCACGACAAGCGTCTGTCCTTCAACGGCTATAACCCGTTTTATAATTCTCTTTTCAATCTGATTTTCAGCGTTGATAGCTACAATATCGCCGCATTTTGGCTCATACATAAAATTTGTAATAAAAATTTTATCATCGCTGTGGAGCGTGTCGAGCATCGAATTTCCCACAACATTGGCATCTCTGATGATAAAAGTAAACGCCACGGATATAATTGCAAACACAAAAATTATTGTCCGTGTAAAATCAAACATATAACCCGTGATTTTTTTATCGTTAATTTTAATTCTGATTTTATTCTTTTTAGGTTTTTGAGGCATATAACCCTCCGTAAAAAATAAAGCTTATTTCTATTATAAAACAGAAATAAGCTTTTCACAATATCAAAATTTAAATTAACATTAAATTTTTACAATCTTTAGCGTCAGTACAGATAGCCGAAGTGGTCAAACGGATAAACTACAAACTGCGCCTTACCGATTACATCATCAACATCTATAAGACCGATTTTTGTACTGCGGCTGTCCATTGAATCCTTTCTGTTATCACCCATAACAAAAATTTTGCCCTCAGGAATAACCTCCGGAATTTCATTGTCACCTATATTGTTGCCGTAGGTTGAACCCTCTATGTACGGTTCATCAAGAACAACACCGTCAACTATGATTTGGTCGTTGTCATAATCGACCTTAACAGTCTGTCCCGCAACAGCTATAACACGCTTAATAATCGGACTGTTATACTCTGCACCGTGAGAAATAACAACGATATCGTTATTTTGGGGAGTGTAGAATAGATTTGTTACGATAACCTTGTCGTTAGTGGCAAGTGTGTTATTCATTGATCTGCCTTCAACATCAACAAGGCGGAACAAAAAGATAAGGCAAACCACAACAACCGAAATTGCAAACAGGATACATCTTACCCAGTCATAAAAACCAGACATTGCGCCTTCCTCTTTTGCAACAAGAAATTGTTTTTCGGAAATTGACGGTTTCTTATCCACATACATTTCAGGATTGATATCTGAAGAATCGTTCACACCCTCAGGCTGAAGCACAGCCATATTAGCCTCATTGACATTATTTTTGCTTTTCTTCAACTTTGTCACCTGCTATAAAGAAAAATAGTAAAAAAAGGGACTTTTAAAAGTCCCTTTTGATTTCGTGAATTACTTACGAATCTGCTCTTTAACCTTAGCAGCCTTACCAACTCTGTCACGGAGATAGTAGAGCTTGCTTCTGCGAACCTTACCGTAACGAACAACCTGTACATCTTTAACATTGGGTGAATGGAGAGGGAATACTCTTTCAACACCAACGCCGTAAGCTACTCTTCTTACAGTAAATGTTTCAGCTACGCCACTGCCTCTTTTAGCAATAACAGTACCCTCAAACATCTGGATTCTTTCTCTTTCGCCTTCACGAATGTTTACTGATACCTTTACAGTATCACCTACGCTGAACTCAGGTGTTGTTTCCTTCACGCTTGCTGCAGCAATAGTCTTTAATGCGTCCATTTTTTATCCTCCTTATTTTTCCGACATTCTTACTCAAACGAGCAGCGGACTGTCACATCAAAATGACGGTTAAACCGTTATTTGAACCTCGTCGAGAGTTACGACGGTTTCAAATGCTTTAATATAATACCACATACGGAATAATAATGCAAGTGTTTTTTCAATTTAGTTTAAAAAATCGGAATATATCCCGTAAAGCTCCGATTAATGTGATGATATATTCTCAAGCTTTTTAAGATATTTTTTGAAATAATCAGGCAATTCGGAAGTGAATTCAATATATTCACTGGTTTTTGGATGAATAAAACCGATTTTTCTTGCATGAAGGCATTGTCCTTCAAAATCAACTTTTTCATTCTTTACGCCATACACCTTATCACCCGACACGGGATGACCTATATAAGCCATATGCACCCTGATTTGATGAGTACGACCTGTTTCAAGCTTGCATTTTATATGTGTATAACCTTTATACCTTGTTATTACCGAATAATGAGTAACCGCATTTTTGCTGTTCTTTTCGATAACACACATTTTCTTTCTGTCTTTAGGATTTCTTCCGATTGGAGCGTCAACTGTTCCTTCATCATTTTTCAGATTACCAAATACAATTGACTCATACTCCCTTGTAAAAGAATGCTCCTTAATTTGTTCTGCAAGAGAACGGTGAGCAAAATCATTTTTTGCAACAATCAAAAGACCGCTTGTATCCTTGTCGATGCGGTGAACAATGCCGGGACGAAGAACGCCGTTAATTCCCGAAAGGCTGTCACCGCAATGATAAAGCAAAGCATTTACAAGAGTACCGTCATAATTTCCTGCGGCAGGATGCACCACCATTCCCTTTGGCTTATTCACAACAAGCAAGCATTCATCTTCATAAACTATATCAAGAGGAATATTTTCCGCTTTAGCCTCATAAGGCGTCGGATCGGGAACATTTACAACAACAATATCACCTTGCGAAAGCTTGTACTTTTTTGAAACAACAGAGTCGTTTACAAGCACAGCTCCGTTCTCAATAAGATTAACAGTGGCAGAGCGTGACAAATCAATATTTGCATCCGAAATAAATTTATCAAGTCTTATACCGCTTGTTTCACAATTCAGTTTAAATTCATTCATTGCTTTTGTTGACCTTTTTTTCGGATTTCATAACATTAGAGAAAAACAGAACATAAACTATAAGAAGTATTGTTCCGACTGTAATGCAGTAATCGGCAAAGTTACAAACAGGGGGAAAGAATGAAACACTGATGTAATCGACTACAAAACCGTAAAAAATCCTGTCAATTAAATTACCTATTCCGCCGCCGATTATAAGCGCAGCAGAAATATAGAACATCTTTCCTGACGGTTTCTTCTTGAACATAATATATATTATTATTGCAATAAGAACAGCAGTAACCGCTACGAAAAACCAACGCATATCCGAAAACATTCCGAAAGCAACGCCTCTATTCTCAACATAAGTAAAATCAAGTAATCCGTCAATGGCAGTTACCGAACCGACAGGCTGAAGATAGGTAAGCACAAAATATTTTATTATCTGATCAGTGGCAGCTAAAAGCACACCGATTATAAGAGCAATAACAGGCATTTTATCCTCCATAAACATAAATCGGTGTGTTTTATCACACCGATTTATTGTAATAGCAGTTATTATTTAAGATTCTGAACACAGCGGAAACAGATTGTAGGATGCTCTGCACACTGACCCACCGTCTTGCTGATAGCCCAGCAACGCTCGCACTTTTCACCCTCAGCTTTTTCAGGTTTGATTTCAAGCTCACCGCCGTTATCAACAATTTCAACTTCGGAAACTATGAATGCTGCACAAAGCTCAGGCTCAGCCTTTTTAAGGAATTCAAGTGTTTCGCCGCCTGCACAAAGTGTTACCTTTGCTTCAAGCGAACCCTTAATTGTCTTATCCTTTATAAGGGATTCGAGTGACTTTTTAACATTATCACGAAGTTCGTGGATTCTGTCCCAGAAAGCCATAAATTTATCGTCAACATCAATAGCGACGTTTTCGGGAATCTCATTAAAGATAACATGTTCTGCATTCTCATTTGAGGAATGGGGCATGTATTTCCAAATTTCATCTGATGTATACGCAAGGAGCGGAGCAATCATTCTTGTCATTGCGTCAAGGATAACATAGATTACGGTCTGAGCGGCTCTTCTTGAGAGGCTGTCAGCCTTTTCTGTATAAAGTCTGTCCTTGAGAACATCAAGATAGAAGTTAGACATATCAACAACACAGAAGTTGTGAATGCTGTGATATACAATATGGAACTCATAATTATCGTATGAAGTTCTAACCTTTGTGATAAGATCATTAAGCTTTGCAAGTGCCCATTTATCAATAGGCAACACCTTGTCAAAATCAACCATATCTGTATCGGGATTAAAGTCAGAAATGTTACCGAGAATGTATCTTGCGGTATTTCTGATTTTTCTGTATGACTCGGAAATCTGCTTGAGGATGTCCTTGGAAATATGAACATCAGTCTGATAGTCGGTTGATGCAACCCAAAGTCTGAGTACATCAGCACCGTACTGCTTAATAACATCCTGTGGGCTGATGCCGTTACCAAGTGACTTACTCATCTTTCTTGATTCATCGTCAAGAATCATACCGTGAGTAAGAACAGCCTTGTAAGGTGCTCTGCCTCTTGTAGCAACGGATGTAAGGAGTGATGACTGGAACCAACCTCTGTACTGATCGTTACCCTCAAGGTAAAGGTCAGCAGGTGATTCAAGGTTATCACGCTGTTCAAGAACAGCGGCATGTGATGAACCGCTATCGAACCAAACATCCATAATATCTTTTTCTTTATCAAATTCAGTACAACCGCACTCCTTACACTTTGTACCGGCAGGAAGAATCTCTGCGGCTGTGTGATTGTACCAAGCGTTTGAGCCTTCTTTACCGAATAAGTCAGCAACAGCAAGCATAGCATCCTTATCAATAAGAGCCTCTCCGCAATCCTTACAGAAGAAAATCGGAATCGGAACACCCCATTTTCTCTGACGGGAAATACACCAATCTTTTCTTTCTCTTACCATTGATGTAATTCTGTCCTTGCCCCATGCAGGAATCCACTTAACCGTATTGATAGCGTCAACAGCCTCATCCTTGAAATCGTCAACCGAACAGAACCACTGGTCTGTTGCTCTGAAAAGGATAGGAGTTTTACATCTCCAACAATGCGGATACTGATGGACAATTTTCTTTAATGCAAAAAGTGAGCCGTTTTCTTCAAGATAGGCGGCAATCTTCTTGTTAGCCTCATCAGTTGTAAGACCTGCAAACTGACCTGCTTCTTCTGTAAGAACACCGTTAGAATCAACAGGACAGATAATCGGAATCTCAGGGTAATTCTGACATACATTGTAGTCGTCAACACCGTGTCCGGGAGCTGTGTGTACACAACCTGTACCGCTTTCGAGAGTTACATGCTCACCAACAATAACAAGGGACTCTCTGTCAAGGAACGGATGTGCTGTTTTTATATACTCAAGCTCACTGCCCTTTACCGTTGCTACAACTTCAAAGTCTGTTATACCTGCCTCATCAAGAGCAGACTTATAAAGCTCTGACGCCATAACAAGGTATTCATCACCTGTTTTGATTACAGAATATTCAAATCTCGGACCTACGCAAATTGCGACATTCGCAGGGAGTGTCCAAGTTGTAGTTGTCCAGATTACAAACTTAACCTTTGAAGGATCGATTCCCATATTTGAGAAAACGCCCTTATCGTCGGTTACATTAAACTTTACATAGATTGAATGGCAAGGATCTTCAGCATACTCAATCTCAGCCTCTGCAAGAGCAGTCTTACACTCCGGACACCAATAAACAGGCTTTAAGCCCTTGTAGATATAGCCCTTTGTAGCCATTTCTGCAAACACTCTGATCTGTTCAGCCTCAAACTCATGATTAAGAGTGATGTACGGCTTATCCCATTCACCGATTACGCCAAGTCTTTTAAACTGCGTACGCTGATCGTTAATGTAGCCTTTTACGAACTCTTCGCACATTTTACGAAGTTCAACAACAGAAATTTCAGCAGAATTACCGATACCGGCTTTCTTTCTTGCTTTAAGTTCCGTAGGAAGTCCGTGTGTATCCCAACCCGGAACATACGGAGCTTTAAACCCTGCCATATTCTTATATCTTACGATAAAATCCTTAAGAATCTTATTAAGTGCATGACCAAGGTGAATGTCACCGTTAGCATAAGGAGGGCCGTCATGAAGAATGAACAGAGGCTTTCCCTCATTTACTTTCATAAGATTTTCGTAAACCTTTTCATCTTCCCAATTTTGAAGTGTAACAGGCTCGCTTTTCGGTAGACCTGCTCTCATAGGGAAGTCTGTCTTTGGAAGATTAAGTGTTGAATTATAATCCTGGGACATTTTATATTCTCTCCAATATCTAAAATCTAAATAAAAATCAGTCGGCAGTTACATCATAGTTATCACCGAACTTGAGATGACTGAACTTGCTCTGTCTTTTAGGATGAGCAGATACTTCTTCAGTTTCAGCAATCGGCTCAGCTTTCATTTCTGAAGGTACTGCAATCTTAACATCGTCTTCAACCTGAGGCTGTGCAGGAGCTGTAACATCCTCTGTAGGATACTTTTCGTCAAGTTCAGCTTTTGAAGCCTCAACATCGGAGGTTGAAGGAAGATCATCAATTGACTTAATATGCTTACTGTAAAGTGAAATAAGTTCATTTCTGAGATTAGCCGCATCTGACTGAAGCTGTAAATAATGCTCTTTCTCGGCAGCAGTCATATTGTTTGCGTCAACAAGGAGAGTCTGAGCCTTTGTTTCAGCATCACGAACAATCTTTGCAGCCTTTTCCTTTGCTTCTCTTATGCAGGCATCAGCAACCTTCTGTGAAGCAAGCAAAGCGTTTCTTACTGTTTCTTCATCTGCTCTGTACTGTTCAACTCTTGTTGCAAGAACATCAATCTTATGAACAAGGTTAGTTTTTTCTTTCTTCAATTGTTCAAAAGAAACAATGACTTCATCAATAAACGAGTCAACATCTTCAGCTCTGTAACCACCGTTAAGAGTGGCTTTTCTGAAGCTTATATTTTTAATTTCATCAATTGTAAGCATTTATCTGCACTCCTTATTTATAATGTATAACCGAAATTCTCATTCGACCTTTTCCTGTAGTTCCAAGTATACCTTTTAAAACGAATTTGCCTTTTCCGCGAATTGTAAAAACATCATTTTCCTTTAGGTTAAAACTGACATTTTTAGTTTCTTCAAAATTAACACATACACTGTCCGACATAATGACAGTTTTTGTTTTTTCTCGTGACAGTTTACATACAGCGGCAACGATATTATCAAGTCGTAAAGAAGAAACTATAAATGTTTTTTCTTCTACTCCTCTTCCCTGCGGAAGCTTTGACAAATCAGCGTCATCAACCCTGACGCCGACTCTGCCGACTTTTGAAATCTGCGACTTGACATAATCGGATAATTCCGCTTTTACAAACACAACAGCCCGTCCGTCCTCAACAAGAATATCCCCGACAGTTTCACGCTCTATTCCGAGCGACATCAAAGAACCGAGAAAATCACGATGAGTGAGTCGGTCACATTTTCTGAAAGAAAATTCAATGCCGCATATCGGGAACATACTCGTACTCGGTTCGTCAAAAAACAAGCCAAGCATTTTTCTCTCGGAATCATCATACCCGCCAAAGAAAAGGTAGTTGTCGAAATATGCTTTTTTAAGTTCGGAAACAAGAAGAGCTTGTTTCATTTCACTCATAAAAGGCATAAAATACGGTTTCTGTCTTGTCAGACAAAGGTCAATACCGTTATTAAGCCGAGCAATCAGCTGTTTGTCATCATCCGAAGTAAACACCGTTGTTCTCAAGCTCATCAAGTAAATCGTCGCCTGTCAGGTCAACATTGCTCGGAATAATGATATATGTATTTGTAGCGACACGCTTGATTTTACCACGGTTTGCATACGCAACACCGCTGAGGAAATCAAGGATTCTTCTTGCCATATCTTTATTTGTATCTTCAAGATTAAGAACTACTGTGTGAGCCTTCATAAGCTCATCGGCAATTGTGCGGGTTTCTTCGCCGAAACGCTCAGGCTTGAATAAACCAACCTGAAGATTGGTGGTAGCATTAATGTTTACGACCTTGTTTCCGCCGCCGAGATCTCTTTCTTTTTTATTGTTTCTTACAGGTTCTTCTTTATAGTCTTCTTCTGCACCTTCGTCAGCATAACCATATTCATCGTACTCATACTCATCATCGGGGGCGTCCCACATGCGTTTAAACTTATCTACAAAACCAGCCATTATATAATCCTCCTAAAATTATGTATAATTCCTTGCACCGAATAATGCCGAACCAACTCTGACCATATTTGCACCTGCAAGTACAGCTTCGTAATAATCGGCAGACATACCCATTGAAAGAATATTCATATCTATATTATCTAATTTTTTTTCGCGAGATGTCAATAAATATATTATGCATTTTATTGAAAAATTCAGAAATTTTCTGTGAAGATTCACAAATCGGAGGTATTGCCATAAGACCTTTAACTGAAATACCGTCCAATTCGGCAATCTGACAAAGTAATTCTTCAAGCTGTTCGGGCATAACGCCTGACTTGTTTTCTTCTCTGCCGATATTTACCTCAACAAGAACATCACAGTTTTTATTGATTTTTAAAGCCTGTTTAGAAATTTCCGACGCAAGCTTTATTGAATCGACAGACTGGATAAGATCAACCTTGTCGATAATCTGTCTTACCTTGTTTGTCTGCAAGTGACCGATAAACTGAAGAGAACAGTTGTCAAGGTTATACTTATCATACTTTGACAAAAGCTCCTGAACCTTGTTTTCACCTATGTGATCAAGTCCGAGTGAAATTGCGTGGTTAATAACCTCAGGTTCAACCATTTTTGTTGCAGCAAGAAATGTAATATCCTCACGCTTTCTTCCGGACTTTTCGGCAGCCTCGGCTATTCGCTCATCAATAAATTTGTAATTGTATTCAACGTCAGTTAACAACTTTTCCGTCATACAAATCATCTCCTTCAAGAATTACCTGATCATATAACTCAACTGTTGTGCCGCCAACAAGGTCTTTGCTGTCCGGCTCCGGATCGCAAATAACATAATCATCGTCGGCATACAGAATAGATATCTGTTTGAATCTCACTTCACTTCCGTGAAGCACATATACACCCTGAACCTTAACCTGTTCGGTATGTTTATTGTCATTGTCATCATAGGTTGTCTTTGTTACATAGTCATCATGAATAGCCTTTTTGCTGATTCTCAAGCCGGTGTATGAACCAAGACCTATTTCAATCGGTTCCTGTCTTGCCTGAGCAAGGTCGGAATTCATATAGTCACACTCAAGAATAAGAAGGGCGTCGCTGTCTTTTGATTCCTGATAAATCCTCTTGATAGTGGCGGGAATGCTTTCAGACGATGCGTCAGAGAACAGCACCGTAGCGGAACCGTCCCACAAAGAAAGTCTTGTTGCCTCATCAGCCGTAACCTTACAGGCAACATACCATTTCAATCCGGTTACAACCTTGCCTGCAATATTATCGGACACTTTTGTCTGCTTTACATTATCAAGGTCAGAAAGAGTCAGACGATCAAGATTATTGTAATCAAGTGCATTTTCATATCCGTCACAATGCGAGAGAAAACAACCTGATTTTTCAGTCGTAATATTACCTGTTGATTTTCCTGTTTTGCCTTCAAGAGTGGCTATTTCAGCCTGGAGTTCTGAAATTCTGTCATTAAAGTTGGTTGCTTTGCCTGTGTAAATCTGTTTTTGGTTTATTGAATAAAGCAGATTATTTGTGACATTATCAATATTTACCAAATCACCGTCATTGATACTGCGAATTTGTGAAATAATATTATTATTTATATTGTTGTTGATAGTATCAATACCTATGTTGCCGGCCGTGCTTGTTTTTTGAAGTGTCTGCAAATCGGAAAGCTGTTCCTGTAATGCGCTGATTTTTGACTGTGAAGCTGCGTCATCATCATTTGCATATGATTTTGCAATTTCACCGCCGGCTTTTACCTCGTCACCGTCATGCACTGTATATGAAAGCACACCCGAAGTATTATTCTGAATCATATTTTCATCACGGATAATAAATCCGTTTGAATAAATTTTATCCGTGACTGTTGTTTGAACAGCATTTTCAGTCGGATACATTTTAAAATTTGTACTTATCAGAAGATAGGCGGCATAAACAACTGCAAGAACTGATAACGCAATCATCAAAATTCGTCTGAAAAGCAATTTATCCATAAAGTAAGCCTCTTTCGATTACAGCCTTTGCATAACTGTATATTTCTTCAAATGAATTATATTCATCAATATAAATCCAATTAATCTCCGAATCCCGCTTAAACCAAGTAATTTGTCTTTTCGCATATCTGCGGGTTTCCATTTTCAATTTTTCCACACAATCATTCAGATTTTTATTTTCTTTAAAATAAGGAATCAATTCCTTGTATCCTATCGCCTTTATTGATGTATAGCTCAGGTCGGAATTGATAACCCGTTCAGCCTCCTCAAGCAGACCTTCTTCAAGCATAATATCTACACGCTTGTTTATTATGTCATAAAGCACCTGTCTGTCACGGCAATTAAGACCGATTTTTACAGTTATATACGGAGACGGTATTTTATGTGATTCTTCAATCTGTTGCGTGATAGTTTTTCCTGTTGTTTTGTAAAATTCAATGGCACGGATTATTCTTTTTAGATTTCTGCTTTCACGAAGTCTTTCAGCCGATTCCGTATCGAATTTTGCAAGCATTTCAAGCAACCTGTCTGTTCCCTGTTCTTCGGCAATCTTGCGAAGTTCCAAGCAATAATCTTCATCCCGTTTATCATCACTGAAAGAAACATTGTTCAGAAGTGAATCAACATAAAGACCTGTTCCGCCGACGATAAACGGTAATTTGCCTCTTGAATGGATATCTGCTATACATTTTGAAGCATCAGTTACATATGACGCAACCGAATAGGTTTTATCAGGCGGAAGAAAGTCCATCATATGATGAGGAATTCCGTCCATCTCTTCTTTGGTAGGTTTGGCTGTTGCAATCTGCATTCCCCTGTATATCTGCATAGAATCGGCAGATACGATTTCACCGTTAAAATGCTTTGCAAGTTCAACCGAAAGTTTTGTTTTTCCTGCTGCGGTAGGACCGACAATTGAAACCGTATTAATAGATTTTCCCAAAAAATCACACCCTGCCAAACTGTTTTTCAATTTCACCCTTTGTAAGAACAATGCAAATCGGTCTGCCGTGAGGACAATACTTGATTTCAGGATGTTCTTCAAGGTGTTTTACAATCCCTATAAGCTCCTCAGGCGTACTTTTATTGCCTGCCTTTATAGCTGAACGGCAAGCAACATTGCTGTAAAACCAATCCATTTTTTCGGTAAAGATATCGGTTTTCCCCTGAGAAATGTAGCCCGACATCTCGGTAATGCAATCTTCAATTTCAACAGCCGGAATATACTGCGGAGAACTTCTTACAATAACCGTACTGTTACCGAAATCTTCAACTTCAAAGCCGCAATCGGAAAACATATCAAGATTATTAATTGCCGCATCATACTCGGTTTTTCCGAGAGTGACTGTAACAGGAGCAAGTAAAATCTGCCTGTAGTCAGCAGCCTTTTCGGCTTTGAGTTTTTCATAAATAATTCTCTCATGAGCGGCATGTTTGTCTATCAAAAGAATATCTTTATTGTTTTTTTCTGCAATGATATATGTATCGAAAGCCTCTCCGATATATTTGATGCTCGTCTGATTATCATTTACAAGAACAGGTTCTTTTGATTTCTCAATAGATTCTTCCGAAACAATTACATTAACCTCTTTTGGGCTTACAATCGGACTTTTATCGGTAATACCTTCTGTATCAGTTTTTTCATCTTCGACAAGCGAAGTTGGCTGAACAATTTCAGGCTTAAAAGTTGATTTTAACTTTTCTTCCTCTTTCGCCTTATTTATCGCCTGTTTGCTGAAAATATCAAACGGATTGGATATATCCGCAACTTTTATATCATCAATGGACTTTGTAACAGAACGAATAGCTGCCTCATCATTCTTCTTATTATCATTAAATACGACATCCGAAAACGGATTAAAATCATCGGATTTTCCGGATGTAGCAACAGGTTTTGTAACCTCTGTTTTTTGTATGTCAGGTATCGGTTTAGCATACTGTTTTTGTACAAAATCATTTTTAGAACTTTGTACAACAGGCTTGTTCAGAATGGCAGGTGCATTGTTAAACGGATTAAACTTATTTTGCACCTCATTAAAAGCCGTTTCCTTTTTAAATGACGTTTTTTTACGGCTGTCATACTTCATAAGTGAAGATTTTACCGCATGATAAATCGCATCAAAAACAGGTCTTTCATTTATAAATCTGACCTCAAGCTTTGAAGGATGAACATTTACATCAATAATTTCACACGGCAATTCGATATTAAGGACACACGACGGAAATTTTCCGACCATAATTGAGCCCTTAAAAGCCTCCTCAAGTGCAACCATAGCCGTTCTGGTTTTGATGTACCTTCCGTTGATAAAAAAATTCTGCATATTACGGTTTGGTCTTGAGTGTTCGGGCTTTGAAATATAGCCGTAAACCTTTATTGCATCAAGCTGATAATCAACAGGAATAAGTCCTTTCGCAAAATCTTTTCCAAAAACCGAATATATTGCAGAAATAAGTTTTCCGTCGCCGAATGTACGAAGAACCTGCTTTCCGTCTTTAATGTATGTAAATGCAATTTCGGGATGTGACAAAGCAGTTTTGTCGATTATATTTGAAACTGCGTTACCCTCCGAAACATCCTTTTTCAAAAATTTTGCACGAGCAGGAATGTTGTAGAACAAATCTCTGATAACAAAGGTTGTGCCGACAGGACAACCTGCATCATCAAAGCTCTGTTCTTCACCGCCGTCAATTTCATATGAAGTTCCGATTTCCTCGTTTACATTCCTCGTAATAAGTTGAAGTCGTGACACTGCACAAATTGACGCAAGAGCCTCTCCTCTGAATCCGAGTGTAGAAATACTGTCAAGGTCAGATTCAACCTTAACTTTACTGGTTGCATGTCTTAAAAACGCAACTTTGATATCGTCACGGTAAATACCGCAACCGTCATCGGCAACACGCATGAATGTTGTACCGCCGTTTTTTATCTCAACAGTGATATTTTTTGCGCCTGCGTCTATTGAATTTTCTACAAGTTCCTTTATAACCGACGCCGGTCTTTCAACAACCTCGCCGGCGGCGATAAGTTCTGCAACATGCTTATCAAGTACATTGATTACACCCATTTGTGTCACCTCCTAATATTAAATCATACCTTTAAGTTCATAAAGCAAGTTTCATTGCTTCAATCGGAGTAAGAGTATTTATATCTGTATCTTTCAGCTTTTCAATCACGGGACTTTCAGCCGAACCGATAAGTGAAGCTGCATATCGTCTGAATTATCCTGCTTTTGGATATTGGCATTCTCGTTTTTATATTTGCCGTGTTCAAGGTCTTTTAAAATTTCCTTTGCTCTTGAAATTACAGACTGCGGAATGCCTGCAAGCTTTGCAACCTCAATACCGTAGCTGTCATCTGCTCCGCCGGGAACAATTCTTCGCAGAAAAGTAATGTCATCGCCACGCTTTTTAACTGCTATGTTATAGTTTTTACACCGTCAAGGAGTTGTTCCATAACCGTAAGTTCGTGATAATGAGTTGCAAAAAGTGTTTTTGCACCGAGTTTTTTTCTGTCGGCACAAAATTCAAGTACAGCCCTTGCGATGCTCATACCGTCAAAGGTCGAAGTACCTCTGCCGATTTCGTCAAGAATAAGTAAGCTTTTTGAAGTTGCATTTTTAATAATATTGGCAACCTCGCTCATCTCAACCATAAAGGTTGACTGTCCCGAAGCAAGATCATCAGATGCACCTACACGAGTAAAGATACTGTCTACAATTCCGATTTCGGCGGAAGACGCCGGAACAAAACTGCCTATCTGTGCCATAAGAACAATAATGGCAATCTGTCGCATATAGGTTGACTTGCCTGCCATATTGGGACCTGTAATAATTGCTACTCTGTCATTGGCAGAATCAAGGCTGACATCATTCGGAACAAACGGTGCATCTTTCAAAAGTGCTTCAACAACGGGATGTCTCGAATCTTTAATTCTTATAGCAGTTGAAAGGTTTACATCAGGTCTTATGTATCTGTTGTCAGCCGCAACATTTGCAAGTGATGTAATAACATCAAGATTAGCAATGGCTTTTGCGGTTTTCTGAATTCTTTCAAGATTATCCGAAACCGTCTTTCTGACATCATCAAAGAGGTCGTATTCAAGTGCAACCGATCTGTCTTTTGCACCGAGGATTCTGCCCTCTACATCTTTCAAATCCTGAGTAATATATCTTTCACAATTGGTGAGTGTCTGCTTTCTTATGTATGTTTCGGGTACCATGGATTTATATGAATTTGATACTTCAATATAATATCCGAATACCCTGTTATAACCGACTTTAAGCTTAGGAATTCCCGTTATATCACGCTGTTCAGCCTCAATACGGGCAAGAATTCCCTTTGAGTCATTCATATCTCCTGTCACGGAATCAAGTTCTTCGTTATAACCTCTCTTAATCATACCGCCCTCACGGACTGTAAACGGGGGTTCTTCAACGATTGCAGAATCAATAAGAGAATGAATGTCCTCAAGCTTATCAATGCTTTTATAAATATATTTAAGATAAACCGATTTACAATCAACGAGCAAATCCGAAATCTGCGGAAGATTCTGAATTGCTCCGCAGAGTGAACGCAAATCTCTTGCATTTGCAGAACCGTAAACGATTCTTGTCATAAGTCTTTCAATGTCAAATATACCCGAGAGTGTGTCAGTAACATCCATACGGAGCATATTATCGTTTACAAGCTCTTCAATCGCACTCTGACGGTTGTTAATTGAAGTTATATTAAGCAAAGGATGTTCAAGCCATGAACGCATAAGGCGTTTGCCCATTGCGGTTTTTGTCTTGTCAAGCACCCACAAAAGTGAACCCTTTTTATCCTTTGTCAGCATTGTTTGTGTGAGCTCAAGATTACGCTGTGTGTTGTAATCAAGGCTCATATATTGATTTTCTTTGTAGAACTCAATGTGATTTATTCTTTCAAGTCCCGTTTTCTGAGTATCACGAAGATATGAAAGCAATGCACCGAGAACGCATACAACAACAGATTTGTCAGATACGGTACTGTATTCATCCGCAAACTGTGATTTTACAACATCAGTACATACCGACTCGTCAAATTTTTCATCTTCGAGCATTTCAACTCCTGCCGAAAGTTTCGCTTTAATGAACTTAGGCAATTCTTTCAGCTTTACAATGTCACCGCCGATAAGAATTTCACGGGGATTATAGCTTGTAAGCTGATTTGTAAGAACATTATAGCTGTCATTACCCCTGATTTCTGTAGCGTATAATTCTCTTGTGGAAATATCGCAAAAACAAAGTCCTATAGATTTATTTTTAGAATACATACAGCAAATGTAGTTGTTTTTGCTCTCATCAAGCATACTCGATTCCATTACGGTACCGGGAGTAATTACTCGAATAATATCACGCTTTACAAGACCTTTTGCCTTTGCAGGATCTTCCGTCTGTTCGCAAATTGCAACCTTATAACCCTTTGCAACAAGTCTTGCAATGTAACCCTCACAGCTGTGAAACGGAACTCCGCACATGGGAGCACGCTCGGCCTGTCCGCAATCCCTTCCTGTAAGAGTAAGTTCAAGCTCCTTTGATGCAAGCTTTGCATCATCGTAAAACATTTCGTAGAAATCTCCAAGTCGGAAGAACAAAATGCTGTCTTTGTTTTCTTCTTTAATTTTGAAATACTGCTGCATCATTGGAGATAACTCCGCCATTTGTTTCACTTCCTTAACAAAATTTAGAACCGTTTATCAGCCGCAACCGCCGCATGTAGCACAGCTGCCTGAGCATGATGACTGGCTGTAATCAGCTGTCTCGGGATCTGCACCCTCAGCAGACTGCTGAACAATTGCGAGAACTCTGTTTGCAACAACATCAAAAGCAGCCTTTGCATCATTGTAGGCAATCATATTCTCGTTTGACATAATCTGAGAATATGCCTCTCTCATCTCAGTATTAAGCTTAGAAAGCTTTTCCTGATCTCTTTCTTTTTTAGATGCCTCATTGTTGATTGACATTCTTTTAAGATTGAATTCACCGATAAGACGCTGAAGCTCCATATCTGCATCTGCATTCTTCTGAGCGTCCTGCAATTTTTTATATGAGTCCTCTTCCTGAATGAGTCTTCCAAGTTCCCTTGCTTTCTCAATGATATCCATAGTTTTAACCTCCGATTATTTTACAAGCTCACCCTTTAATATCCAGTTGCGAGCCTTTGTTATTTTTACATTTCTGAATGTTCCGATACAGTCCTTTGATCCTTCAAGCTCAACTATTATGTTACCGCTTGTACGACCGCACAATTCACCGTTCTTATCGTTTTCACCTTCAATAAGTACCTTTTCGGTTTTGCCAACCATTGAAGAACAACGCTTTGCCGCAATTTCTTCCTGAACATCAAGAAGTTCACGGAACCATTTTGATTTTTCTTCAGCGGAAATCGGATCGTCCATTTTAGCAGCAGGAGTACCTACTCTTGGTGAGAAAATGAAGGTAAAGAGCGATGTAAACTCAACCTCACGGATAAGCGATAAAGTTTCTTTGAAATCTTCATATGTTTCACCCGGAAAACCTACAATGATATCACTTGTAAGTGAAAGACCGTCAATTTTCTCTTTAGCATAATTGATTATTTCAAGATACTTTCTGCGGTCATAGTGACGATTCATTGCTTTAAGCACTCTGTCCGAACCGCATTGGAACGGAAGATGAAGATGCTTGCTTATATGAGTACCCGATGCAATTGTGTCAATAAGTTCCTTTGAACAATCCTTCGGGTGAGATGTCATAAAGCGAAGCCAATAATCTCCGTCAATTGAATCGACCTCACGCAAAAGCTGTGAAAAGTTTACTTTCTCGGAAAGACCTTTTCCGTAGGAATTTACATTCTGACCGAGAAGGGTAATGTCTTTATAACCCGACTCAATCATATTTTTAGCCTCAGAAACAATAATATTCTTTTCACGACTGCGTTCTCTGCCTCTTACATAAGGCACAACGCAATATGTACAGAAGTTGTTGCAACCGTACATAATCGGTAACCAACCCTTGAAAGTGCCGTCACGCTTAACAGGAAATCCCTCATAAAGTTGATTATCGTCATTACCTCTTTCAAACACTCTTTTGCCATCAAGAAGAGCGTTATACATAAGCTCAGGAAAATGGTGCAATGAATGAGTGCCAAACACAAGTCCTACAAAAGGAAAGCTCTTGTAAATTTTATTGGCAACATGCTCCTGCTCCATCATACAACCGCACAAAGCAATTAGAATCTGCGGATGCTTACGCTTTAGATTTTTTAATGCACCTACATTGCCGAACACTCTGTCCTCAGCATGTTCTCTTACGGCACAGGTATTGAAAAGTATGAAATCCGCATTGTCCGGTTCATCTGCAAACTCAAATCCCGACTGTTCAAGCATACCCTTAATTTTTTCACTATCAGCCACATTCTGCTGGCAGCCGTATGTTCTGATATACGCAACAGGCTTCTCTCCTCTTTTGCGGATATCCATAATTTCAGCTATTAAATTCATATACTCCGATTGTTTTTCGGAAATTTTCTGACTGTCAGGCAAAGAAATGCCTCCTAACCCATTGTATTAACTGTTAGATTATAACACAAGATATACGGTTTTTCAATGTTTTTCACAGGTTTTTCAAAATTTACTTCTTATAAGTCTGAAACAGAGAACCGTATCCGGACGGTATATTACCCACTATTACGGATTGTGCAATTTCAAAATCGGTAGTAAATGTTATTTTGCCTGAATAATCAAGCGAGGTTGTCATTATTTTTGAGGTGAGCAAAAGCTTTATATGGTGGATTGTCTGATTTATTCCTGCTTGTTCAAATGTACTTATAACTTCCGAGGAAAAGCTTCCTGTAAGGTTAAAACTCACAGGAATGCAAGGTCCGACATTTGAGAGTATTGTAATATTCGTAAATGCACCGAGAGGTATTTCAATTTCATTGTCATATACCTTAGCTATTTCCTTTTGTACGGCTTTCGTGATGTCGGCTTTAATTCTGTTGATTTTGAATGAATCCGTTTCAATTGACTGAACATTTCCGTTTTTATCACAATTAATCTTTGCTATATCGCTGTAAGAATAATTAAGCTTGTCAAGTGTGTTATTCACTGCATCGCAGACAGAATTTACAGACAATATTTCAGCCTGAATTCTTATGTACTCCGGTCTGAAATCTGACAAATGCACCTCGCAGAAAACAGTAACACCGATAATCAGTAAAACCACAGTAAGAAGTATTTTCTTTAAAAGAACAAGTTTTCTTTTACACCTTTTTCTGTACAACATAAAAACACCCCTCGTATATACTATACGAAGGGTGTTTGTTTTGTTAATTATTCTTCTGTGTCCGAACAACCGTCGCATGATGCACAATCGGCATCACACTCGTCATCTTCCTCATTGCTGAAAAGCTCTGAAAAATCAAACTCAAGGTTCTCACCGCAGTTAGGACACTCGATTTCGCCTTCAAGAAGGACATCTTCGGAAACATTAAGCTTCTGACCGCATGAATCACAAGTCACCTCATAAAAAGGATTCTCTTCATCATCAAAATCGTAATCGTCATCTTCATCGTCATAATCTTCAATGTCATAGTCCTCGTCATCGTAAACATCAGACTCAACATCAGCAAGATCCTGATCAATTTCGTCAACCTGAGCGCTTAACTCATCGTAAAGTTCTTCCATGTCAGATACTTCAAAAGCCATATCATCAAGAAGATCAACGATTGCATTAAGAACCTTTACTTCAGGTTTTGACTCATCAAGCTCCAAACCGTCGCAAAGACCGCGAATGTAAGAAATTTTTTCAGTAAGATTCATAACTGATTCTCCCGCAGAAATTATGCTCTGCCCATATATTCGCCTGTTCTTGTGTCGATCTGAATAACTTCGCCCTCATCAATAAAGAGAGGAACCTTAATTTCAGCACCTGTTTCAAGAGTTGCAGGCTTTGTAGCGTTGGTTGCTGTGTCACCCTTAAAGCCGGGATCTGTCTTTGTAACCTTAAGTTCAACAAAGTTCGGAGGCTCAATGCCGAATACATTGCCCTTGTAAGAAAGAACCTTGCACACCATATTTTCCTTAACAAACTTAAAGTTGTCGCCAAGAACGCTCTTGTTAATCGGAATCTGCTCCCATGTTTCTGTATCCATGAAGTAGTAAAGATCGCCGTCTGAATAGCTGTATTCCATATCCTTTCTGTCAATGAAAGCTGTGGGATACTTATCGTTCGGGTTGAAAGTTTTTTCAACTACTGCGCCTGTAATAACATTTCTGATTTTAGTTCTTACAAATGCAGCACCCTTACCGGGCTTTACATGCTGGAATTCAATGATTGATACAACCTGACCGTCCATTTCAAATGTAACGCCGTTTCTGAAATCACCTGCTGATATCATTAGTAATACCTCCTAATTATCTTTCATACGGAAATACGGTAATGTATGCCGTAATATAACAATTTACATTATACATAACAATGACAAAAAATGCAAGACTTTTATTACACAATAATGAGTTCTTTGGGGAGTGAAACAAAGTTTTTGTACCCTGTATCAGTCACGCAAAGCATATCTTCAATGCGAACACCGAATTTACCAGGCAGATATATTCCCGGTTCATCGGTTATTATCATACCTTTTTTCAGCATTGTTTCACTTCTCGGAGATACAACGGGAGATTCGTGGATATCAAGTCCTACACCGTGACCGGTTGCATGACCGAAATATTTTCCGTAACCGTTTTCCGAGATTATATCTCTTGCAATTTTATCGACATCAGAACATTTTGCTCCGGGTTTTACGCTGTCGAGTACAGCAAGCTGAGCTTTTAATACGATGTCATAAACCTTTTTCATTTCTTCATCAGCCGACTTGATTGCTACCGTACGCGTAGTATCGCTGTGATAGCCGTCAAAAATTGAGCCGATATCAAAAGTAAAGAAATCTCCCTCACTGACAATATCATCTGACGGAACTCCGTGAGGCAATGAAGTCTTTTTGCCTGTAATCGTGATGAGATCAAATGAAACACCTTCACCGCCGTTAAGCTTTATGAGATGTTCAAGCTCAAGTGCAACCCTGCGTTCGCTGACACCGGGTTTTAGGTAATTCAACACCTCAAGATATGACTTTTCGGTTATCTCCTGTGCTTTAGCTATTTTTTTAATTTCTGATTCATCCTTGATACATCTGATTTTTTCAATCTTATGATCAAGACTGCCGTCACAAACGCACTCAATATTATTTTCCGAAAAAGCCTTTTTAAAACGATTATATTTTTCAACCGTAATATCGGATGCCTCAAAAAATACATTCACAACAGACTTGTTTTTTAATTCGCTCATAAGGTCTTTAAACAACTTAGTAAAGCAGACAACCCTGCATCCGCTTGATTTTTTTAAAGCAGCCTCATAATATCTAAAATCAACAAAAAGGACAATTTCATTTTCAGTCACAAGTAAATAACCTTCGCTGTGAAAGAATCCGCAAAAATAACCGATATTCTTCTCATTAGTCAACAAAACAGCCTGACTGTTACTGTCAAGAACCGTCTTTAAATTTTCAAGTCTTTGCTCAAATAAAGAGTTTTGCATTACATCAAGTCCTTTAATGCATTAATTGCGAGAAAGTAACTGTTTTTGCCAAAACCTGCAATCTGACCGACACAAACAGGTGCGATTACAGATGTATGTCTGAACTCTTCTCTTGCGTGAATATTAGACATATGAACCTCTACAAAAGGAATCTTTACACAAGCAATGGCATCTCTTAAAGCATAGCTGTAATGTGTGAGAGCGCCTGCATTAATTACAACACCGTCAAAGTTACCCTTTGCTGAATGAATTCTATCGATAAGATCTCCCTCGTGATTTGACTGAAAAACTTCGGCAGAAAAGCCGTTGCTTTCTGCATATGAAATAATCTGCTTTTCAATATCGGAGGCAGTTTCTTCTCCGTATATTCCCTTTTCACGGACGCCTACCATATTGAGGTTTGGTCCGAGTATAACAAGAATCTTTTTCATAGTGTCACCTTTTTTCAAAGAAATATGAAGATAAAACAAAAAGCGGACAGAATGCTCTGTCCGCCTGTTTGATTACCTGTATTTGCGTTTGCGAGCTGCTTCGGATTTTTTCTTACGCTTTACAGAGGGCTTTTCATAAGCTTCTCTTTTGCGAACCTCAGCAATAACGCCAGCTCTGGCACACTGCTTTTTGAATCTTCTTAAAGCACTTTCAAGGGATTCATTCTCTTTAAGTCTAATCTCTGCCATCTATCTTCCCTCCCATCTGCCACCGGGCATGGGTAATTTGCATATAATTGCAAATGTTATTATACATTATAACTCGAATAATGTCAATAGCATTGTAGAAATTTAGGTCAAATTAATTTTAAAAGTTGAATTATGGCTTAACAACAAGGTTTACAAGTTTCTTCGGAACAACAATTTCTTTAATAATTTTCATTCCGTCAATAGCCTTTTTGACATTCTCATCATTCTTTGCAAGATCAAGAACAGCATCCTTGTCTGCATCAACAGGAATGTTAAGCTTAGCTTTGATTTTGCCGTTTACCTGAACAACAATTTCTACACTTTCGTCAACGCATTTTGACTCGTCATATTCAGGCCACTCGGCTTCGGCAAGAATACCGTCACCAAGCTTACAAGCCTCGTAAACTTCTTCCGTAACATGAGGAGCAAACGGATTAAGGAGAATTGAGAAAATTCTGAGTTCTTCCTTATTAATTGACTTTACATTTGAAATATCGTTGATTAAAGCCATAAGAGTTGCGATAGCAGTATTGAACTTTATATTTTCAATATCCTCGCCAACCTTTTTGATTGCCTTGTTAAATGCACCTTCAAGCTCAGGTCGGATTTTATCACCGTCAATGAGAACACTCTGAAGATTCCAGTAACGCTCAACGAATCTGCGACAGCCTCTGATGCTTGCCTTACTCCACGGAGCAGCCTTTTCAAAGTCGCCAATGAACATTTCATATAAACGCATTGTATCTGCACCGTATTCGTCAACGATTTCATCGGGATTTACGACATTACCTCTTGATTTACTCATCTTCTCGCCGTTTTCACCGAGAATCATACCGTGTGAAGTACGCTTAGCGTATGGTTCCGGAGTAGGAACAACACCGATATCATAGAGGAACTTATGCCAGAAACGGCTGTAAAGAAGGTGGAGAGTTGTATGCTCCATACCGCCGTTGTACCAATCAACAGGTGACCAGTAGTTAAGAGCCTCTTTTGATGCAATGGCATTTTTATTGTGCGGATCCATATATCTGAGATAGTACCATGATGAACCTGCCCACTGAGGCATTGTATCGGTTTCTCTTTTAGCCTTACCGCCGCAACAAGGACAGGTTGTGTTAATCCAGTCTGTCATCTTGGCAAGCGGTGATTCTCCGTTATCAGTCGGTTCATATGACTCAACCATAGGCAGTCTGAGCGGAAGGTCTTTTTCATCAATCGGAACATAGCCGCACTTCTCACAATATACCATCGGAATAGGCTCGCCCCAATAACGCTGACGGGAGAATACCCAGTCACGGAGTTTGTAGTTAACCTTTGAATGACCCTTGCCCTCACTTGTGAGCCAGTCAATAATTTTCTTCTTTGCTTCATCAACAGTAAGGCCGTCAAGCATGCCCGAGTTAACCATAATACCCTTGGCACAATCTGTGTAAGCCTCTTCCTGAACATTGCCGCCTTTAACAACTTCAATAATAGGAAGGTCGAATTTTTTTGCAAATTCCCAGTCACGGGTATCGTGAGCAGGAACAGCCATAATAGCACCTGTACCGTATGATACAAGTACATAGTCAGAAATAAAGATTGGGATTTCCTTATTGTTTACAGGGTTTATAGCATTAACACCGTCAATTCTGACGCCTGTCTTTTCTTTAGCTACCTCTGTTCTTTCAAAGTCAGACTTACGAGCGGCAGCCTCCTGATACTTCTTGATTTCGTCCATATTAGAAATCTTGTCAGCCCACTTTTCAATCATTGGGTGTTCAGGAGAAATTACCATGTATGTAGCACCGTAAAGTGTATCGGCACGAGTTGTATAAATTGTAAGTGTGTCGCCTGTTGTAGTTGTAAAATCAACCTCCGCACCCTTACTTCTGCCGATCCAGTTCTTCTGCTGTGCTTTTACTCTGTCAGGATAATTTACAAGGTCAAGGTCATTGATAAGTCTGTCTGCATATTCTGTAATTTTAAGCATCCACTGTGACTTAACCTTGTGAACAACTTCACTTCCGCAACGCTCACAAACACCGTTAACGACTTCTTCGTTTGCAAGAACGCATTTGCACGAAGTACACCAGTTTACATTCATCTCTTTCTTATAAGCAAGACCGTGCTTATAGAGCTGAATAAAAATCCACTGAGTCCACTTGTAGTATTCGGGATCTGTTGTATTGATTTCTCTGCTCCAGTCAAAAGAAATACCGAGTGACTGAATCTGCTTTTTAAAACGGGCAATATTCTTCTTTGTTACAATTTCAGGGTGAATGTGATTCTTGATTGCATAGTTCTCGGTAGGAAGACCGAAAGCGTCCCAACCGATAGGATAAAGAACATTGTAACCCTCAAGTCTGCGTTTTCTTGCAACTGTATCAAGTGCTGTGTATGGACGGGGATGACCTACATGAAGGCCCTGTCCCGACGGATACGGAAACTCGATAAGAGCATAAAACTTTTCTTTTTCTGTGTCATCACTTGCATGGAACACACCCTTATCTTCCCAGATTTTTTGCCATTTCTCTTCTACGGCTTTATGATTGTATTTCAAAGTAACCCCTCCTGCAATTAATCAACGATACCTGTCAGGTCAACGCTTTCGCCGTCCTGCCAAAGTCTTTCAAGGTCATAAAAATCACGGGCCTCATCATCAAACACATTGACAATAACATCAATGTAGTCAAGAAGAATCCATGAATTTGATCTGTAACCTTCTATATGACTTACCGAAATTCCTGCCTGATCAAGCTTGTATTCAACCTCATCGGCAAGCGCCTTGACATGGGTTGAGCTTGTACCTGTTGCAATTACCATATAGTCGGCAAGAACAGAAACATCGGCAATTTTTATAATCTGAATATCAAGTCCCTTTTTTGAACTCAGGGCTTTTGCTGCAAGTATTGCTTCATCGTAAGAACTCATTTGTTTTTTCCTTTCGTTTGGGATATTTGCAGAACAATTTCATTATAGCAGGCAACTTCATCGGGATGAATCGCAAGCTGTCTTTTAGAAAGATCCTTGAATGTAAACTGATAGCCGTAAAGCATAGCCTCCTCAAGGCTCTTTTTAGATTTCTTTCTCATTGTTGCCACACCGCTGTATGTACGCTCCTCGGAAGTAAAATCAGCGGTAAAAATAACTTTTTCCAAAAGGCTCATTCCCGCTCGTCCTGTTGTGTGATACCTTATTGCGTTGAGTATATCTTCATCGTCAATGCCAAGCTCATCACGGACAACAATGCTTCCGCTCATTCCGTGCCAAAGCTTTGGTGCATGAAGTTGAACATTGTCTAAAATTATACCACTGTCGATAATAATTTGCAACTGCTGTTCCTTTGGCATTTCTTTGGTTATATCATGCAAAATACCGGCAATCTCAGCCTTATTTTCATCAGCACCATAATGTTTTGCGAGCTTTTTAGCCTCTTTCGCAACATTTACACTGTGATTAAATCTGTAATCGCCCATTCTTTCACGGATTATTTTTTTGTAATCAGAGATATTCAAAGCACTCACTTCCGATATAAATTATTTTTTATAATATAATCGTAAACACTTTTATCAAGCATACCGCTTATCAAATCAAATTCATCAAGGTTATCCCTTATGAATGTTGACGATACGCTTATTACGGGATTTGGCAGAATAACCGCATCTGCTCCCATAGGTTTCAGAACATTCTTGTAGAATTTTTCAAGTTCAGACTTATTTTCATCATCACGGGGAATTGTTATTATTGACGATTTTTCAAATATAATTTTAGGATTTTTCCACCTATCCAGAGTCAGAAACATATCCGCACCCATTATTGTATATAAGTGATCATCAGGATAAATTTCTTTTAGCTGTGTAACAGTTTCGTAGGTGTAGCTTTTTCCCTGTCTTTTAATTTCGATATCGGACACAGAAAAGTTTTTCTTTCCCTTGCACGCAAGTTCACACATATTAAGGCGATCGTTTTCGCTTGCAAGATTCTTGCTTATTTTGTGCGGCGGAACAGCCGTAGGTATCATAATAATACGATCAAGTCCAACGCTGTCCATACAATACTCGGCAAGCATTATGTGTCCTTTGTGAACAGGATTAAAAGTTTCCCGCCGAAAACACCTGTTTTCATAATTACTTCTTTGCCTTGGAAGCTCGATAACAGGCTCATCATCGTTTCTTCTGTAAAGTACAAATTTTGAACCGATTACCTGAACAACATCCGCAGAACATTTTTCTGCGATAGCTTCGGCAGCTTCTCTTGATGAATATGCACTGTTTTCAAGAACCTTACCTTTTATAATTTCTCTTGCCGTAAGAGCATCGTCTGCCTGTTTGATGATATTATCCGTAATTTCACCCTTACCAACAATAAGAATTGTATCAATACGATTTGCAAGTCCTCTGAGAAATGCTCTCTGTTTGCTGTTCAACATATATTAATTCCTTTCAAATCAGTTGTTTTTGAAATAGTTTTCAAGTTTAGCTTTAAGTTCTGTCAAAGCCTTTCCTCGATGACTTACGGCATCCTTTTCTTGGGCTGAAAGCTCTGCAAAACTCTTGTCGCCAAACATAAAAATCGGATCATAGCCAAATCCGTCTTTGCCGATTGGCTCATAAGCAATTTTACCTTCACAAATACCCTCGGCTGTTATCTTTGAACCGTCGGGAAGAATGCAACAGATTGAAGAAGTGAAGTGAGCAGAACGCTTGTCATCATCGACATTTTTCATCTCATCAAGAAGTTTAATGTATCTTTCTTCATCTGTCAAGCCTTCACCGCCATAGCGAGCCGTGTAAACGCCGGGTCTGCCGTCAAGAGCGTCAACACACAAACCCGAATCATCGGCAACAGCCGGAAGTCCCGTTTTTAAATAAGCCGCATTAGCTTTGAGAAAAGCGTTTTCGGCAAAAGTAGTTCCGTTCTCCTCTACATCATCAAGAGTTATTCCCTCTTCTTTCGGAGTAACCGCATTGATTCCGAGCGGATTAAGTATTCTTTCAAGCTCGACAAGTTTCTTTTTGTTATTGCTTGCAATTATAAATTTCATATTCATCATTCCTTAATGCTGAAAAGTGCATCTGCAAAAGCATCGGGATTAAACGGCTGTAAATCGTCAATTTGCTCGCCTACACCGATATATTTAACAGGGATGCCAAGACCGTCCTTAATTGCAAGAACCACACCGCCTTTTGCAGTGCCGTCAAGCTTTGTAAGAACAATACCCGTAATTCCCGTAGCCTGTCTGAACTGTTCAGCCTGATTAACCGCATTCTGACCTGTTGTCGCATCAAGGACAAGGAGCTTTTCTTTTGACGCATCCGGAAGCTCACGGTCAATTACACGGTTGATTTTTGCAAGCTCGTCCATAAGGTGCTTTTTGTTATGAAGTCTGCCCGCAGTATCACAGATTATTACATCTGCGTGTCTTGCCTTTGCGGCTGAAATTGCATCATAAATTACAGCGGCAGGATCACTGCCTTCTTTCTGCTTAATAATTTCGCACCTACTTCTGTCTGCCCAAATTTCAAGCTGTTCAATTGCGGCAGCTCTGAATGTATCGGCTGCGGCAAGAATAACTTTTTTGCCCTCTTTTGAAAGTGCATTTGCAAGCTTACCGATTGTAGTTGTCTTGCCGACACCGTTTACACCGATTACAAGAATAATTGACGGAGATGTTGCAAGATCAAGTTCTTCACCGCCTCTGAGCATATCGGCAATAATTTCTTTGAGAAGCGAGGTAATTTCAGACGGATCTTTTATACCTTCCTTTTTTACTCTTTCTCTGAGTTCTTTACAAATCTTTTCGGCTGTCGGAACACCTACATCGCCCATAACAAGCAATTCTTCAAGTTCTTCAAAAAGCTCATCGTCAATTTTTGTAAAAGATTTGAGCATTGAGTCAATCTGACCTACAACCGCATCACGAGTTTTTTTCAGTCCCTCTTTAATCTTTTTGAAAAATCCCATATTATCACTGTCCTTATAATTACTTTGAATCTATACCGAGTTTTTCCGCAACTTCGGTTGAACGAAGTTCGAGTAATTTTGAAATGCCCTCATCCTGCATTGTAACACCGTAAAGCACATCGGCTTCTTCCATTGTACCACGGCGATGCGTAATGAGAATAAACTGTGTATTATCTGTCATTCTGCGAAGATATGCGGCAAAACGATAAACATTTACATCATCAAGAGCCGCCTCTATCTCGTCCATTACGCAGAAAGGAGCAGGTCTTACTTTCATTATAGCAAAATAGAGTGCAATTGCAACAAGCGCTTTTTCACCGCCTGACAACGCCTCCAGATTTATAACAATCTTACCCGGCGGATGAACAAGAATATCAATTCCGCTTGTCAGAATATTTTCCGGATCCGCAAGCGAAAGTGACGCTGTACCGCCGCCGAAAAGTTCTTTGAAGGTGTAGGTAAAGTTCTTATTAATCTGATCAAAGCTCTCGACAAACACTTCCTTCATCTGCTTCGTGAGGTCAGTAATAAGCTTTTCAATCTCTTTCTTTGACTTTTCAACATCATTTACCTGTGCGCTCATAAATTCATATCTTTCGGAAACTTCTTTGTACTCTTCAATAGCGGATACATTTACATTTCCCAAAGACCTGATTTTTTGTTTAAGCTCGTTAAGTCGCCTCTGCGCCTGTTTTGAGTCATCAATTTCAACAGCACAATCTTCTGCCTCTCGTCTTGTCAGTTCGTATTCTTCCCAAAGCTTTGAGATAATATCATCATACTGCTTCTGAATGTTGATTTTTCTCTCTTCAAGTCTTGCAAGCTCTCTGCCCGAGGTTTCACGCTCTGATGTTTTATCACGCTCAATCGTTCTGATTTCAGCACTGCGTTTTTCAAGCTGTTCTCTGTCAGCATTGATTTTTTCAATAGCTTTTGAGCGTTCATTCTGATTGGCAATCAACTTTTCAATTTCTGCATTTGTACAATTTATAAACTCTGTCTTTTCAAGAATAACACTTTTGATTCTCTCAATCTCTTGATTTAATTCTGCTTTTCTTTCAAGGTTTTCATTGCCTGTTGATTTTGCAAAAACAATATCCGAATTAAGAGCGTCGATATCCTTTTGCGAAGAAACAATTTCAAGTCGCAGATTCTGTAACTGCAAAGAAATTTCTTCACGCTTTTTTGTAAGCTCTGCTCTGCTGCCCGTAAGTTCATTTACCTTTTCTTCGGCAGCAAGGATTTTCTTATTGAGTTCAACAAGGAGCTGCTTTGCGGAATTTTTATCTTTTTCAAGAGTTTCAATTCTCCGACGACAATTTGTAATTTCATTCATTGAATTTTCAACAGAAGCACCTGCATTGGCAAGTTCATTGTCACAAGCTCTCTTTTCAGCCTCGAGTCTTACAAGGTCTTGTCGAAGATTTGAAAGATCTGCTCTTGAACCGAGAAGCTGAGCCTCAAACGCCGAATATTCACGAGAAATTTCAATACTTCTGTTTTCGGCATCTTTTGACTTCTGTTCAAGGACTGCAGTCTGCTTTTTAAGTGTTTCAATCTCATTTGCTCTGCTGAGAAGTCCTGTGTTTCTGTTAAGCGAACCGCCTGTGAGTGAACCGCCGGCATTAACAACCTGACCGTCAAGAGTTACAATTTTAAATCTGTAAGAATATTTCTTAGCAATTGTTGTTGCGCAGTTCAAATCCTCTGCAATCACAATTTTGCCGAGTAAGGAATAGAGGATTCCGTTGTATTTATTATCACATGAACAAAGATTTGCGGCAACCCCTACAAATCCGTAGCAATCTTCAAGACCGTTTTCACGGAGTTCTCTCGGCTTAATTGTGTTAAGCGGAAGAAATGTTGCACGACCGCCGTCAACGGATTTAAGATATCTAATTGCCCGCTTTGCATCCTCATCGGTTTCGGTTACGATGTTCTGCATAGCCGAACCAAGAGCAGTTTCAATTGCAACTCCGTATTCTTTCGGAACTGAAATTACTCGTGAAACAGGGCCGCATATCCCGTGAACCTTGCCGTGACTTTGAGCATTGACAACTGTTTTTACACTCTTTGAAAAGCCCTCGAGATTACGCTCAAGATTTTCAAGAAATGAAATTTTTCTCATATGCTCCTTGACATCAAGCATAAGTTTGTTACTTTCTTCACGGAGTTCGTCTTTTTCTTTCTTTGAAGACAGTTTAAGCTGTAAACCGTCTATTGTATTTTTCAGCGATTCGAAATTTTTTCTTCTGCAACACCGATTTTATTATCATAATCTTTTGAAATATCGGCAAGTTCTTCAGACTGCGTTTTCTTTTCGTAATTAGATGAAATTAAAGATTCTATTCTTGAATTAAGTTCCGAAACCGTGCTTTCGGCAGTCATCTCGGTAACTCTTGCATCAGCCGACTTTGAAGTAAGAACAGAAAGCTCGGCAGTAATTTCCTGCAAAACATCACTGCTTTTACCCGAAGTCGTATTAATTTCGTTAAGCTGTTCCGAAAGCTCACTGTACTTTTCTTTTAGCGATTATATCAGCGTCAAGTTCCGAAAATTTCTTTTTCCTTATCGGCAATTCTTTTTACAAGTTCATCCGCATTGACATCAAACTGTGCAATATCATTTTTTATTCTGTCAATATTTTCATTGTTATGCAGAATATCATTCTCTGCAACAGATACAAGAGAACGCTTCTCTGAAATCTGCGATTCAATATCCGTGATTTCGGTTCTGATATTTTCTATTTTAGAAGAATACTCACCGTTTCTTATGTAAATTTCTTCACTTTCGGTCTGAATTTGTTCAAGTGCGGTTTCTGCGTCATCATATTGAGATTTTGCAATTGAAATTTTCTCATCCTGAACCTTTAATTCATTTTGTGAACGGTCAAGAGTTAAAAGCCAGAGTGCAATTTCAAGACCTCTTTTTTCTTCGGAATATTCAAGAAATTTTTGAGCTTTTTCAGACTGCTTTTCAAGTGGACCGACTCTTTCTTCAAGTTCGGTTACAATATCACGAAGTCTTAAAAGGTTGTCCTCCGTACTTTTCAGCTTTCTCTCAGCGTCAATTTTTCTGTACCTGTAGCGAGAAATACCCGCAGCTTCTTCAAAAATTTCTCGTCTGTCCTCACCCTTTGATGAAACAATGCTGTCAATCTTACCCTGCCCGATCATTGAATAACCGTCACGACCGAGGCCTGTGTCCATAAAGAGTTCGTTGATGTCTTTAAGACGAACAGCCGCTTTATTGATAAGATATTCGCTTTCGCCGCTTCTGTAGTATCTTCTTGTAACGGCAATGTCATCACCGTTAAAATCAAGAGCACGGTCTTTGTTGTCAATATTCAGAGTAACTTCGGCATAGCCCTGTCTTTTACGCTTATCTGTTCCGTTAAAAACAACATCTTCCATTTTGGCACAACGAAGGCTCTTCGGGGACTGTTCACCGAGAACCCAGCGGATAGCGTCACTGATGTTACTTTTGCCTGAACCGTTAGGACCGACAACCGAGGTAATTCCCTGTTCAAAGGATAATTTAGTTTTATCGGGAAAGGTCTTGAAACCTTGAATTTCCAAAGACTTTAATCGCATCAGCAAGCTCCTATTTTAAATATAATTCATATTTCTGCAAAGAATCGTCAAAACAAACCGAAAAATTATATCCGAGTTCATTCAATTTTTTTACATTACTTCTCTTTTGTCCGAGAAATTTTGACAGAGATTTAGAATTGATAACAACCGTTTTAATTTCATTCAAATCGGGAAAATCTTTTGCTTTTTCGATAAACTTATCATAAAAAAGGTTATTTTCGCACAATTCCTTAAAAGCCGGGTGATAGTTGTCACCGTAGCTGTTATTTACAAGGCTGTCGGAATAATGAAGTCCGAGCCTGATAATTTTTATATTGTTCTTTTCAAAAAGCTCAATCAGCTTTGAACAAAGGTTGACGGACTTTTCAAGACTATACGGTGTGTATTCTCCGTTAAGGTAAAGTTCGGCAAGCCTTGTATCTTTCATAATGACCGTAGGATAGATTCTTACGGTATCGGGATTAATTTTCACAAATGTTTCGGCTGTGTATAAATCCTTTTGAATATCTGATTTATACAGTCCCGTCATCATCTGCAAGCCAAGTGAAAAGCCATAACTTTTAATAAGCTGTGAGGATTTGAAAACATCCTCCGCACTATGTCCTCTGTCATTTGCAAGCAGTACATCGTCTGACATAGATTGCGCACCAAGTTCAATTGATGTCACACCATAGCTTTTCAAAATATCAAGAATTTCTTTATCAATATAGTCAGGACGGGTAGAAATTCTTATTCCGCAAAATTTATCTCTGAACTTTTTAGTTGCATCAAGGAGAGATAACATATAGGTTCTGTCAATAGCTGTAAAACTTCCGCCGAAAAATGCAATCTCTGCATTTTTGGTGCGTTCGCCCAAATCAGAAGCCGCTTTATCAAGTGTCTGTTCAACATCAAGGGGAGTCGGCTGATACGCCTGACCTGTTATCTTATTTTGATTGCAAAAACTGCACATATGCGGACAACCGTTGTGCGGAATAAAAAGTGATACATTACTGTGTTTAATAACCCATCAGCTCCAAAGCTTCTCTGGCGGCCTGTTGTTCCGCTTCTTTCTTACTTCTTCCGCCGCCTTTGCCGATTACATTACTGTTGAGATGAACTTCAACAACAAAGTGTTTGTTGTGGTCAGGACCGCTTTCACCCACGAGAACATATTCAAGCTGTTCACCGGGATTCTTCTGGATAATCTCCTGCAAGGCGGTTTTATAATCGTTAAGTTTCTTCTTCTTTGAGTTCTTGATTGCAGGAATTACAAAATTAAGAATATGTTTCGACGCGGGATCAATACCACCGTCAATATAAATTGCCGCAATCAAAGCCTCAAAGGCATCCGAAAGAATTGACGGGCGTTCTGCACCGCCGTTGTTTCTTTCGCCTTTACTTAACACAAGGTACTTTCCGAGTTCAATCTGCTTTGCAAATTCAAAAAGAGTTTTCTCGCAGACAAGTGACGCCCTGAGCTTTGTCAATTCGCCTTCGGGAAGTTCGGGACAATGCTTAAAAATATAATCGGAAACAACAATTGAAAGTACCGCATCACCGAGAAATTCAAGTCTTTCATTATATTTTATGTGTTTAGCCTTATGTTCATTTGCATAAGAAGAATGAGTAAGTGCCTCTGTAAGCAAATCTGTATTTTTGAATGTATAGCCGATTCTCTTTTGTAAATCTTCCATTATAAAACTCCTAAAGCAACATTATTTGCAAAAATTAAAGTGATGAAGAGATCGCTTCAATAGCATTTGCTTTTACATATTCAACAGAAAGTCTGATAGCATTTTTAACTGTAACAGCCTTGGCACTTCCGTGTGCTTTAAACACCGGCTTTGATGCACCGAGAATAGGCGCACCGCCGTATCTGTTGTAATCAAAATGTGTTTTCATATTTTTAAGGTCCTTCATAACAAGACCTGCTGCAAGTTTACCCTTAACGCTGCCCATAAACATATTTTTAATCTGATTCATCATTACAAGAGCAACGCCCTCATATGTTTTGAGAATCAAATTACCTGTAAAGCCGTCACAAACTACGACATCACATACTCCGTTCGGAATATCCCTGCCTTCTACATTTCCGATGAAATTCAAGTTGCTGTTTTGAAGAAGTTCATGCGTATTTCTGTAAAGTTCTGTTCCCTTGTGTTCTTCTGCGCCGACATTGGCAAGTCCGACACGGGGGTTTTTGATACCCATAACCTTTTCCATATATATTGAACCCATAACAGCAAACTGATACAGCATTTCAGGACGGCACTCAACATTTGCACCGCCGTCCATAAGCATAAAGAATCCGCTTTCAGACGGCATAACAGGAGCAAATGCGGGGCGTTTAATCCCCTTGATTCTTTTTATTGCAAGAGTTGCACCGACACACAATGCACCGCTGTTTCCTGCACTGACAAATGCATCGCCCTTGCCCTCGTTAAGCAAGCGAAGACCTACAGCCATAGAGCTGTCCTTCTTTTTCTTTAAGAACGGACTCAGCAGAATCTTCCATTGTGATTTTCTGTGTACAATGACAAATATCAATATTATTCATTGAAAGTGAATTTTCCGAAAATACATTTTTTATTTTGGTTTCATCACCGGTCAAAGTTACATTTATGTTATATTCGGCAACTGCCTCAACACAGCCTTTGATAATTTCCAATGGAGCGTTATCACCGCCGAATGCATCAACAATTATGTTCATTCCATTCACCTTAAATATCCTTTAAATAATTATCCAAACTTTTCAACGCTCTTGCAGAATAAGCTGCACCACGCTCGTTTTTTATCCCTCGGTCGGTTTTCAAGCTCCGGCAAAACTCCGAAGTTTGCACCCATTGGCTGAAACTTTTTAACCGACGAATCAGAGATGTATGCCGAAAGTGCACCAATCATTGTATCATTTGGTAATGTAATTGTGCTTTTCCCCTCAGCAACTCGACAAGCATTTATACCTGCCATAATTCCCGAAGCTGCGGATTCCATGTATCCTTCAACACCTGTAATCTGACCGGCAAAAAAAAGACTATGATTGTCCTTAACAGAAAAATCGCTGTTAAGTATTCTCGGCGAATCAAGAAAAGTATTTCTGTGCATAACACCATAACGAACAAAGTCCGCATTATGAAGTGCAGGAATAAGCGAAAACACTCTCTTTTGTTCGGGAAATTTAAGATTAGTCTGAAATCCTACAAGATTGTACATATTGCCGGCTTTGTTTTCTTTTCTGAGCTGAAGAACCGCCCAAGGTCTGTGACCTGTTTTTGGATTCACAAGACCGACAGGTTTCATAGGACCAAAGCGAAGTGTTCCCTCGCCTCTTTGCGCCATTACCTCAACAGGCATACAGCCCTCATACACCTTCGGATTGCTGACATCGCAATCATGCAAAGGCGCTCTTTCTGCCGATATGAGTGCATTGTAGAAGGTTTCATATTCCTCCTTGTTCATCGGACAGTTGATATAATCGTCACCGTCGCCCTTATCGTATCTTGATGCACAAAAAGCGTACTCCATGTCAATACTTTCAGCGGTAACAATAGGAGCGGCGGCATCAAAAAACGAAAGTGAGGAACCGAACATTCCCCTTATATATTCGGCAAGCGGTTCAGAAGTAAGCGGTCCGCTTGCCACAACCGTGATTTCATCTTTCGGAATTTCACAAACTTCTTCTTCGTAAACCTCAATAAGCTCACAGCTCTTTACGCCTTCCGTCGCAAGAGAAGAAAAAATATCTCTGTCAACGGCAAGTGCTCCGCCTGCAGGGACTTTGCAGGCATCTGCACACTTCATAAGGAAAGAATCGAGTCTGCGCATTTCTTCTTTCAAAAGCCCTGCGGCGCTTTCAACACGCATAGCTTTAAGAGAATTTGAACAAACAAGTTCAGCGTATTTCTCAGTATGATGAGCAGGCGTTTTTTTATTCGGTTTCATTTCATAAAGATGCACTTTTATTCCGTGAGAGGCAATCTGCATTGCCGCCTCACAACCTGCAAGTCCTGCACCGATTACATTAATATGCATTTATTTATCATCCGTATCTGCTGTTTTAGTATAACCGCATCCCTCTGTTGCACAGAACAATGTCGGCTTTTTGCCTTTTTTCTTGAAGAGAATTCCTCCGCACTGCGGACACTTCTCGTTTGTTGGCTCATTCCAACTTACAAAATCACACTTGGGATAGTTGGAGCAGCCGTAAAAAATTCTTTTTGTCTTTGTACGCTTGATAATGACATCGCCGCCGCACTTCGGACACTTAACACCCGTTTTTTCTACATACTTAATGATGTTTTTACATTCGGGGTATCCGGGGCAGGCAATAAATTTACCGTATCTGCCAACTTTAACAACCATCTGACGACCGCACTTGTCACAGATAATATCGGTTTCGTCTTCTTTTAAGTGAAGCTTTACACCTTCCATATCTGCTTTTGCTTTTTTGAGAGTTTTATCAAAATCTCCGTAGAAATTGTCAAGCAAAGCATGCCACTCTTCTGTTCCTTTTTCAACCTTATCAAGGTCTTCCTCCATCTGATTTGTAAACTTTACATTTACGATCTTTGGGAAACGCTCTTTCATAAGATTGGTTGTAACCTCACCGAGTTCCGTAGGAACAAGGCTTTTGCCCTCACGCTTAACATATTCATGACTTGTAATTGTTGTAATAGTTGCGGCATAAGTTGACGGTCTGCCAATGCCGTATTCTTCAAGTGCTTTGATGAGTGACGCCTCCGTATATCTTGCAGGCGGCTGTGTAAAGTGCTGATTTTTCTTTAACTCTTTACATCTCACAATCATATCTTTTTCAAGCGGCGGAAGCTGTGTAGTCTTTTCTTCTTCAACATCCTTGCTTTCCACATAGAGTGTTGTAAAGCCTTCAAAATCAACTCTGTATCCCGACGCCTTAAATGTATAACCGTTGGCAACAATATCAGCCTGTGTTGTTTTCTGGATACAATCAGCCATTTGTGATGCAGTAAATCTGTTCCAAATAAGCTTATATAGCTTATACTGATCCGATGTAAGGCTTGCCTTTACGCTGTCGGGAGTAAGAGAGGGCATTGACGGTCTTATAGCTTCATGACCGTCCTGTGCATTACTTCTCGATTTAAAAAATCTTGGCTTTGGCGGAAGAAACTTTTCACCGTAAGAATTTTTTATGTATTCGGTTACCTCTTCAATTGCAACATTTGAAATTCTGAGTGAGTCGGTTCTCATATAAGTGATAAGACCGGTTGCACCCATACCTTCGATATCAACACCTTCGTAGAGTTCCTGAGCAACCTTCATTGTTCTTCTCGACTGGAAACCGAGTTTTCTCGATGCTTCCTGCTGAAGAGTTGATGTTATAAACGGAGGTGCAGGAGATTTCTTTCTTGTACCGTTCTTAACCTTTGTAATTACATACTCGGCATTTTGAAGATCAGCCTCAATTTTATCAGCCTGTTCACCGTTGGTAATCTTAATCTTACCGTTTTCATCGGAATATAAAGATGCAGAAAAAGATTTTCTGCTGCCCTTTGGGATGAACTTTGCATCAATCGACCAGTATTCCTCAGGCTTAAATTTTCTGATTTCCTCTTCCCTGTCAACAATAATTCTTACAGCAACAGACTGAACTCGGCCTGCAGAAAGACCTCTTCTGATTTTCTGAGAAATAAACGGACTGAGTTTATAACCGACAAGTCTGTCAAGAATTCTTCTTGCCTGCTGAGCATTTACAAGGTCAATATTAATTGATCTCGGATTGCTCATACCGTTTGTAACACCGGATTTTGTAATTTCATTGAATTCCACACGGTTAGTTTCATCTGTGGATAAACCGAGAATATAGGCAAGATGCCAAGAAATTGCCTCTCCCTCACGGTCAGGGTCGGTTGCTAAATAAATATGCTCGCTTTTTTCCAGCGGCTGATTTTAAATCATCAACAAGTTTTTCTTTCCTTTTATATTTCATACTTTGGAGCAAAGTTCTTTTTTATATCAACACTTAATCTTGATTTAGGCAAATCACGGACATGACCCATTGAAGCAACAACTTCGTAACCGCTACCAAGGTATTTTTTAATTGTTTTTGCCTTAGCAGGTGACTCAACAATTACTAAATCTGACATATGTTTTCACTGCCTTTCTGCCCTGTTATGTGTAAAAGGGCAACGGAATATCGGATAACGAATAATAATATTCGGTAAATATCATTTTAAAATATAATTTCTTCCCTGTAGTGCCGAAACAAGATCTTTCATTTCAAGCATCGTGAGTGCGGTAAGCACCTTAAACACAGGGATTTTCAAATCAGCTGAAATTTTATCTATATGAACAGGCTCATTACCGATGTATTCATATACATCCTGAGCTGTTTTTGGCAAATTTAAGTTTTCTTTATGAACAGGTTTTTGCACGACCGTTTCTGATTTTTCTGATACATACGGCACTGCGGTTTTAGCCGGCTGTTGATCATTTTGTTTATTAACATAAATTCTTGCAGGAGCTTGTTTCCTTATACCTTTAACAGGAAAATTGCCCGTATCAGCAAGAGAAATATTATCAATATCAAATTCATCATCAGTGGTTGCATACAGGCTGTCAAACTCGCAGAGTATGTCCATAAAATCGGTAACGGGTATTGCAAGACCTTCCTTAATGAGAGCGTTTGAACCTTCATTCTGAGGGCTGTTATTTCCGAGCAGAGCAAAAATTGTTTTACCTTGTTCTGCGGCAAGATTTGCGGTAATAAGCGAACCGCTCTTCTTTCCCGCTTCCATAACAAGCAATCCGTCCGATAAAGCGGCTATAATCCTGTTTCGGGCAGGAAAATAGTAATTCCTCGGTGTTTCATCAGGCGGATACTCTGTAATGACAGCACCTCTTTTGGGAATTGTACTTCTAATATCTGAATTTTCCCTGAGATATGAACAATTAAGTCCGCAACCTCTGACACAAATTGTAATTCCGTCCGTAGCAAGTGCGCCTCTGTGTGACGCACCGTCAACACCTAATGCACCTCCGCTGACTATAATTGTTCCGTATTTTGAAAGTGCATATGCAAAGCGGTAGGAATTTTCTATTCCATACTTAGTTGCTCTGCGAGTACCGACAATACCGATTGAAAAAGTATTGTCAATATCAGGCATAACACCGTTTATATATATGAGAGCAGGAGGACATTCAATATTGTAAAGACATTTCGGAAACAATTCATCGTCAATGCATAATATCGAATAATTGCATTCAATACATCTGTCTACGATTTTCTTAGCGTCATCAAGACCGGTTGAAGAAAATCGTTCAAGGTCTTTTTGTGAAAAAATTCCGCAAAGACGCCACTCCGAAATACCGCCGTAATAAAAGGCAGACACATCGGAATACATTTCGGATATTCTCTTTACCTTTGGATTATTATAGCCTATCGAAAGTGTAATCCAAATCCAGTAACAGGCATTACGCGAAATCATTTCATCATTTCCCACATTATTATTGACGCCGCAACGGCGGCATTAAGCGACTCGGCTCTTCCATCCATAGGAATAGTAATTTTATGTTTACAGGCACTTATTGTTTCTTCTTTAAGACCGTTTCCTTCATTACCTACTGCAACGATGCAAGGTGAAGCAAAGGGAGTCGTTGTAATCTTATCAGCCGACGCCGATACGACCGCCGCATAAGATTCAAGTTCACTGTGTGCATTCAGATAACCTGAAATTGTATCCGACACAACAAACGGAAGTCTGAAAACTGCCCCCATACTGCCTCTTACAACTTTAGGACTGTAAATATCGCAACAATCGGCAGAAAGAACGATACCGGTAACATTAAGAGCCTCAGCCGTTCTAAGAATTGTACCTAAATTGCCGGGATCCTGCAGATTATCGAGTGCCAAAAATTTGTCACCAGTCTTTATTTTATCAAAACAAGCAGTTTTGTCAAGTGCTTTTATTACACACAGAAATCCTTGAGGCGACTCTGTATCACACATCTGATTAAATATCTTATCAGATACAATGCATGTTTTGTCGGAATATTTTTGCAGATTTGAAAAGTCATCCGCATATTTCTCACTGGCCTTTTCACTTGCGAAAAAGGTGTCAATATGTGCCTTACTGAGCATTGCATCCATACAAATGCGAACACCTTCTGCAATGAAAAGTCCTGATTCACGCCTATATTTTGCACTTTTTCTGAGCTTTACGGCATTTTTTATATTAGAATTATCTTTACTTGAAAGTATAGTCATAAAACCATCCAAATTTCTGTAAAAAACAATTGCGTTTGGGATAACCCAAACGCAATTACAAAGTAAGTTAAATTAAGCGTTCTTAGCCTGTTCAACAAGTGAAGTAAAAGCAGCAGGGTCTGAAATTGCAATTTCAGAGAGCATCTTACGGTTAAGAGCAATGCCAGCCTTCTTCAAGCCGTTCATGAAAGTTGAATAATTTGTGCCGTTAGCCTTGCAGGCAGCCGAAATACGAGTAATCCAAAGACGACGGAAATCTCTCTTTCTCTGCTTACGACCGATATATGCATAATTGCCGGACTTCATAACAGCCTGTTTAGCCATTTTAAAGTGTCTTGATTTTGCACCCCAGTAACCCTTAGCAAGCTTTAATGTCTTTTTTCTTCTTTTGCGAGTCATCATCGCACCTTTTACTCGTGCCATTATATATTACCTCCGTTTATGTTAGTTAGTAGTCCTCAATGATTATTTGTAAGGAATAAGACGCTTGATCTGAGCTGTGTTTGTCTTATCTGCAGCAACAGTCTGACGAAGACCTCTTTTACGCTTTGTTGTCTTCTTGTTCAAGATGTGACTTTTGTTAGCGTGAGCACGGATAACCTTACCGTTCTTAGAAAGTTTGAATCTCTTTTTGGCACCGCTGTGAGTTTTAATTTTAGGCATATTAGTATCCTCCTTAGCTTTAATTACTTATTAGTCTTTGGTGCAAGAAACATAAGCATATTTCTGCCTTCAAGCTTTGCAGGCTTTTCGACAACAGCTGTTTCACTGCAAGCATCAGCAAATCGTTTCATTGTTTCAAGACCGATTTCAGGGTGTCCCATTTCACGACCTCTGAAACGAATTGAAACCTTAACCTTATCGCCGTGTTTGATAAACTTCAGAGCATTATTAAGCTTTGTATTAAAATCGTGTGTATCGATATTAAGAGAAAGCCTTACTTCCTTGATATCAACAACTCTCTGATTTTTTCTTGCTTCCTTTTCCCTTTTAGCCTGTTCAAAACGGTATTTTCCGTAATCCATAATTTTGCATACAGGAGGATTGCTCTGCGGAGCAATTTTAACCAAGTCAAGGTTCTTCTGTTCTGCCAAATCAAGTGCTTCTTTAGCTGACATAATGCCAAGCTGCTGACCATCAGAGCCGATAATTCTCAACTCTTTGTCACGGATTTCTTCGTTAATCTGAATTTCTTTCTTGCTGATGGGTAAACACCTCCAAAGTCTCATAAAAACAATAAATGCGGACAGAAACACTCCGTCCGCATAACAATACTAAAAAACTTCGGTATCGACCCGTGCAGACGGCACCCCACAGGTGAAAGCATCTCTGCTTTGCTTTATTTTACCTGACTATTATATTACATATACATTTGTTTGTCAAGCGTTAATTTCGAAAAAATAAAATTTATTTTTTCAACTTGCTATTGCAATTTGTGATATTTAAAATTTCCCAAAAATTAAAACTCGAAATTCGGTCAAACTGAATTTCGAGTCTTCTGCAAACCGAGAGCAGAGAAGTCATTCTCTGCTCCGATTATTATGCTTTGTACGCCAAAATAATTATTTAACCATGCTTGCAACTTCTGCAGCAAAGTCATCCTGACGCTTTTCAATGCCCTCGCCCTTTTCAAAGCGAACGAATTTCTTGATTTCGATAGAACCGCCAAGCTCCTTAGCAGTGTTCTGTGTGTACTGCTTGATGTTGATCTTATTGTCCTTAACGAACTCCTGGTCAAGAAGGCAGTTCTCCTTGTAGAACTTACCAATCTTACCCATAACAATCTTGTCAGCAATCTGCTCCGGCTTACCTTCGTTGATTACCTGCTGACGCATAACTTCTTTCTCATGCTCGATGATTTCTGCAGGAACTTCACTCTCATTGAGGTAAGGAGTGTTAAGAGCTGCAATCTGCATTGCAACATCCTTGCCGTATGCAACAAACTCAGGCTTTGCAGCGAGGTCTGTATCAAAGTTAACGAGAACGCCAATCTTACCGCCTGCGTGTACATAAGCAACACAAGCACCTTCCATACGCTCAAAACGACGAATCTGGATATTCTCGCCAATTGTGAGAACCTTTTCCTGAAGCATTTCAGCGATTGTCTGCTCTGAACCTGTTGCCTTGAGTGTGAGGAGAGCCTCAACATCAGCAGGGTTCTGCTCGATAATTGTGCTAGCACAAGCCTTAACAAAATCCATAAATGAATCGTTCTTAGCAACAAAGTCTGTTTCAGCGTTAACTTCTACAACAACACCTACTGAGAGGTCATCGTTTGTGCAAGCGTATGCAACGCCTTCTGCTGCTATTCTGCCTGCCTTCTTAGCCTGCTTAGCAAGTCCCTGTTCTCTTAAAAAGTCAACTGCTTTATCCATATCACCGTCGGCATTTGTGAGTGCCTTTTTGCAATCCATCATGCCGCAGCCTGTTTTTTCTCTTAATGTCTTTACATCCTGAGCTGTAAATGCTGCCATTTTGAAAACATCCTTTCAAATAAATTTATATAAAACGGGGTTATAATCACAAATGATTATTCAGCTGTCTCTTCCTCAACAGCTGCAGCGCCCATGCGGCCCTCTCTGCCTTCGATAACAGCGTTAGCCATTGCACCTGCAATAAGCTTTACTGCACGAATAGCATCATCGTTACCCGGGATTACATAGTCAATCTCATCAGGATCGCAGTTTGTATCTACGATAGCAACGATCGGGATATTGAGCTTCTTTGCCTCTGAAACGGCAATTCTTTCTTTTCTTGGATCAACAATGAAAAGTGCGCCCGGCATCTCTGTCATATCCTTGATACCGCCCATGAACTTCTCAAGCTTCTCAATTTCGAGGTTGAGCTTAATAACTTCCTTCTTAGGAAGAAGATCAAATGTGCCGTCTTCCTGCATAGCACGAAGCTGCTTTAAACGAGCAATTCTTCTTCTGATTGTTGCAAAGTTTGTGAGCATACCGCCGAGCCATCTTGCGTTTACATAGTAAGCGCCTGCACGCTCTGCCTCTTCCTTAACAGAATCCTGAGCCTGCTTCTTTGTACCTACAAAGAGAACGCTCTTGCCTTCTGCTGAAAGCTCACGAACAAAGTTGTAAGCTTCTTCAAGCTTCTTTACACTCTTCTGAAGGTCGATAATGTAGATACCGTTACGCTCAGTAAAAATGTACTCAGCCATCTTAGGGTTCCATCTTCTTGTCTGGTGACCAAAGTGAACACCTGCTTCAAGAAGCTGTTTCATTGAAACTACTGCCATAATAAAAATCCTCCTTAGGTTAAAACCTCCGCTGTGCCTTTGTTTTTATCAACGCAATAAGCAAATTCTATGAATCTGCCACCCTGTTGACAAGCATCAGCGTGCGAATTGCCTGTATATTATACCATAAAAGTAAAAAAAAGTCAAGTGTTTTCGAAAAAGTTTTTTCAAAAACACCTGATTTTTTCTTAAATATTAAATTGTATTCGGAAACTCCGATCAATACCACAAATCAAAGAATCTTACATTACCGATGCTTGTGATGTAATTCTGTGATTCATGCCAGCTGCTTGAACCGACATAGAAGCAAAGAACTCTGTGCTGAACTGCCGAGCCGTTCTGATCAAAGATAAAGGAAACAGCATCTTTTACATCCTGATTCGGTGCATAAGCAGTCGAACCGTAATACTGATATTCCGAAATAATTCTGTCAATTGATGTTGTGTTTGAACGGTTCATTGCGTCACGGATTGACTGTGCGATAAGGGCACAGCCTGTGTAACCCATTGAACCACCTTCGCCCATTACAAGTCTTTCGAGTTTCTCTCTGTCATAGCTTGAAAGAGAAACGGGAGAAGGACTGTAGGACGGATCCGGATTGGCGATACTTACAAGGTAGCCACTCTGAGAGTTTGATGAGTTTGATGTACTGTCTGTATAGCCGTAATCCGATGAATTAGATGCGGAACTGCTGTTGTCCGATGAACTGTCAACATAGCTTGTATAGCTCTGTGAAGTTTGGCTTGAAGTTTCTGACTCCGAAGGCTCTGACTTTAAACTTTCAGCCTTTTTGGAAGCCTGTGAACTTTCGGCTTTCTTCTTCGCAGTTTTTGCAGATTTAGTTTCCTTTTCAGTTGTTTTCTGTGTAGTCGCTGCGGATGTTGTAATCTCTTGGGTTACGGGGGCAGTAGTTTCTTCAACGCAGTTATCTGTAATAACGAGTGAAAAATCATTGATGTTACCGACTGCAAGCGAAGCAGCACGGCTGTCTTCAAAAGCATCTACATCCGGTGCAAGAGTTGTTGTCGGAACAACAAGAGCAGCTGCCGCCAGAGATATCGCAATAGCATAGGACAATGCCTTAAAGCCTTTGCGTTTTGACTTCTTTTCGGGTTTGCGAGTTCTCTTTGAACTCTCCGAATTGTTGTCACATCCGTAGTGTTTATAGTTTGTCGCTCTCAAAAAATTTATCCTCCCTGTGATTTTTTGCACATTAAGGTAACTACTATAACTGCCGTCAAAAGCAAGCGTATATACAAGATGTAGTTATCTGTTTAAAAATGTGCCAAGTCCTTTAGTCGTAAAATTTTATCAAACACACAATTGCAATTGTATTAAAGCACAAACTTTTGAAAATTGCAAGTTTGACAGGGGAAGATAAATTGTAACAATTGTAACCGAAATGTTACTTATGTGGTTTTAATTTCTTAAAAAAATAATGATTTGTGCATTATGCATAATTTAGCGAATATTTCTTAGGTTATTTTGCCTTAATGCGAAAATTTGAAAAAATTCAAAATTTAGCTCCAAAACGGGGTTTTTTCGGCTTTTTTACTGGCTTTGGAGTCTGGCAACTGATGATTACCGTATCCTCTCCTATGAGGTCAATTTTCTCCCACGGAATTATGTAGTCCTGACATTTTCCCACCAGACTAAAAAATCCGGGTCTGCCGAAAATAACAATTGACACAACAGTTGCGCATTTGGTATCCACAATAACATCGTCGATAAATCCTATTCTTGTTCCGTCACAGGCGCTTATGACTTCCTTATGTCTTAAATCGGTAAATCTGCAATTCATATAACCACTCCGAAATCTGTTTTTGATATACATATATATGAAAAGGAACGGTCATTATATTCATTGACATTTATATCATAATTTGTTAGAATTGAATCACAATATTTTCGCAAAAAAGGAGCGATAATTATGAATTATGTATTTATGACAGATGCCTCCTGCGACCTTACACAGGAGCTTGTTAACGAAATCGGCGTTGAAGTTCTTCCGATGGAATTTCATATGGAGGACAAGTCCTATCTTCATTATCCGGATTGCAGAATGATGAGCCTCTCGGAATTCTACAGTAAGCTTAAAGAAGGTATTGATTCAAAGACAACACAGATTAACTATGACAGCTTTTACAAGAGCTTTGAAAACTATCTTAAAGCCGGCAAAGATATCATTTACACAGGCATTTCAACAGGCTTGAGCGGAACATACAACACCTGTATGATGGCTGTTAAGGATTTAAAGGAAGTTTATCCGGACAGAAAGATTATTGCAATTGATTCTCTTTGCGATTCGGCAGGACTTGGACTTCTCATCTACCTTGCAGGCAAAAAATACAGCGAAGGCGCTACAATTGACGAACTAAAAGAATACATTGAAGACACCCGTATAAAAGTATGTCATTGGTTTGTTGTTGAAGACCTTGATCAACTCAAGAGAGGCGGTAGAATTTCCTCTGTTTCCGCAACATTCGGCAAAGCTTTGCAAATTAAACCTCTCATCAGTGTTGACGATGAAGGTCATCTTATCAATGTTGCAAAAATCAGAGGTAAGAGCAATGTTGTTCCGGCTCTCGTAAAACACCTTGAAAGAGATGCCGAAAATCTCAAAGACAGCGTTGTTATGGTTGCCCATGCGGATAATCCGGAAGGCGCCGAAGAACTTAAAAAGGCAATCAAGGGTAAGTGCAAGGAAGTTGTCATGACGGATATCGGTCCTGTAATCGGTACTCATGTAGGCTCGGGAATGCTGGCAGTCCTTTTCCTCGGCACAAGAAACCTTAAATCGTAATCAAAATACAGCAAAATATGTAATAAGCGTGCAGTCTGAATTAAACTGCACGCTTTTCTTTTGTCAGTCCCTTGTGTAATATAAAAGGCACATTACACTTACGCCGACAAATCCGCCTATAAACAATCCGATAATTAATCCTGCAATCAATAATTTACCTCCTGACCATATTTTGACAATTATTATTTTCCGCTTATGAGATAATAAGCAAAGGTAATAAATTTAATGGAAATGTTATTAGAACAGCATTCCGCAGGGGGAATAAAATGAAATCTGTTTACATAGATGTACTGATTACCGTAAATGTTTTCATTGACTTTATACTCATTTTATGCACCAAAAAGGCGCTTTGCATCAACACCTCGTTTAAAAAAATGTTGCTTGCGTCGTTTCTGGGAGGAGTGCAAAGCCTTATTGCACTTTTCCCTCCCCTGCCTTTCTTTTTGAATATACCTATCGATGTTTTATGTGCCGCCGGAATTGTGTTATGTGCATTCGGCAAGTGTCCGTTTAAGTGTTTTATCAAAAGAATATCCGTGTTTCTTTCTCTCTCATTTTCATTCTGCGGAATTATGATGTTTCTGTACAACGCTTTCAAACCGAAAGGTATGGAAGTATACAACGACACAGTGTATTTTAACATTTCGCCCGTCCTCCTGATTATTTTAACTCTTGTCTGTTATTATATTCTCAAATTGACGAAAATATTGACGAAGGGGGGCAACGGTTCGGGAGTTTGCAAAGTTGAAATCAAGGTTAACGAACAAAGCTATTTTTTCCCTGCAAAGATTGACACGGGTTGCAACCTTGTTGAACCGTTTTCGGGAAATTATGTCATTATTGCTGAACAAAATATTTTTGATGATTATGTTCCCGATGAAACCAAAACAAGGATTATTCCTTTTGAAAGCCTTGGCGGAAACGGAATTGTAAAAGGATTTCCTCCCGATAAGGTTAAAATTGACGGCAAGGAAATCGGCAAAAGCATTTATATAGGCATATGTAATGATGTATTGAAAGGAGATGTTAAGGCAATCATACCGTACGAACTTGTAAAAATATCAGAATAGGAGCAATGTTATGTTTTTAATGAAGGTTATTCAGAAAATCCGATTTGCACTCGTTATTGAAAATGAAATATTCTACATTAACGGCAGTGAAACTCTCCCCCCACCGCTTACACGAGAAGAAGAACAGCATATTATGGAGAATATTGCAAAAGGAGACAGTAAGGCAAGAGAACCGCTTATTGTCCACAATTTAAGACTTGTGGTATATATTGCAAAAAAGTTTGAAACTCCGAATGCAAGTGCGGAGGATTTGATTTCAATAGGCACAATCGGGCTTATCAAGGCGGTGAACACCTTTTCTCCCGAAAAGAATATTAAGCTTGCAACCTACGCATCAAGATGTATTGAAAACGAAATTCTGATGTTTTTACGAAAATCATCGCAACTGAAAAACGAGGTATCGATTGACGAACCGCTGAACACGGACTGGGACGGCAATGAACTGCTCTTATGCGATGTTCTCGGAAGCGATCCTGACACGGTAAACAGAAATATTGAATGCGAGCTTGAAAAAAGTCTTGTTTTACAGGCAGTTTCAAAGCTTCGTGACCGAGAATGTCTTATTATGGAGTTACGCTTCGGGCTTAACGGACGAAAGGAACACACGCAAAAGCAGGTTGCCGACAAGCTTGGAATTTCGCAGTCCTACATATCAAGGCTTGAAAAGAAAATTATTCGCCAATTAAAAATTGACCTTGACAAAGCAGTATGATTTTTGTCTGAACCCGAACCAATAACATATTTCGTATTAAAAACGAGAGCAACAGGCGCAATTTTGTCCTGCTGCTCTCGTTTTTATAAAACAGTATCTGAGGGATTGGTGACAGTATCAGAATCATTATTATCTCCGTCACCCATAATATCGTCAATTCCGTCTTCAATATCATCCATCATATCCGAACCCGAATTTCCTGTTTCATTTTCTTCGTTACCGATGAAACCGTCCGAATCTGAAACTTCTCCGTTTTCAGTCATACTTTTTGAAGTTTCCTGCGTATTTGATGTTTGTGAAGTCTGACTTGTTGTGTCAGTCATACTGTCGTTTTTATCATTGCCGCAACCAGTGATAAAACATACTGAAATTAAAGCTACGGCAAACAGACCTAAAAATTTTTTCAAACTAATCAATCCTTATAAAAATAAAATGGTACTGAATCAACAGCACCATTATTATTTACGGAATTTTTCGTAATATTTAATTTAAAATTTAATAATTTTAATCTTTGGCAATAACAAGATGAGGGTACGGAATTGTGATACCGTTTTTATCAAACTCTTTCTTGACATTTTCTTGCAGGAAGAAATAAACCTCGTAGTAATCATCAGGAGTTGCCCATGCAAAAACCTTAATCTGCACTCCGCTGTCAAGATGTTCACCGACTCTTACAGTAGGTTCGGGATCTTTTAAAATCATCTCATTTGTTGCCATAAGGTTGAGAATAATCTCACGCACCTTGTCGATATCATCATCATAGCTTACCGAGAAAGTACAGTCAACCCGTCTCTGCTCAACCATTGTGCAGTTTACAACATTGTTTGATGTAAGTCTTGAATTAGGAATTGTCACAAGCTTATTATCAAGTGTATGCAAGGTTGTTGAAAAAATATTGATTTCCTCAACCGTTCCTTTTACTCCCTCAAAATCAAGAATATTACCCGACACAAACGGTTTGTTTATCAAAATTACAAGTCCGCTGACAACATTTTTCAGCAAATCCTGTAATGCAAGACCTGCCGTAAGAGCTGCCGCACCGAGAGCCGTAATAAGCGACGCAACATTCACACCGATTGTCCCGAGTGCAGTTACTGCAACAATGAAATAGAAAATCACCTTGAGAACGGACAATACAAAGCCTTCGGCTGTACCATCCATTCGTGATTTATTAAGGATTTTACGGAGAATCCCTATAATCAACTTGGTAATTATATATCCGATAACAATTACAGCTACACACACAAGAGCCTTTGAAAGATATTCAAGCAACTTTTCTTCAGTGATATTCATATCTACACCTCTGCATCAACAAGAAATTCGGAAATCTTTTCTCCGTTCTCATAAACAGAAACCACTATATTGCCGTTTTCATCAAAAGAAACGCTCTTACCTGTGCGAACACCGTTTTCGTAATTGCTCACATCAATAAGATTTCCGTTTCTGTCAAATCTTGCACCATAGCCGTCAGGAGTATTATTATCCCACTTACCCGCATGCATTGTACCGTCACTCAGCCTGTAACCGACACCGCCGCCGTTGCGTGAATTATCGGTCCAGTTTCCAACATAATTTATACTGCCGTTGTTATAATAGCAAACACCGAATCCGTTGCGCCTGTCATCAAGGTACTCACCGTCATATGAGGTCATACCGTCAGGAGAAACCGTTCTACCTCTGCCTGTTCTGCAATTATTTTCATCAAGATTACCGAAATAGGTATATCTTCCCGATTTAGTAAGAATCACCACATCACAATGGGGTTCTTCTTCGTTTACAATTTCAGAATTTTCTTCATCGGATTCTTCTGTCGGCACATCATCTATTTGGCAATGTGTGCCAATATTTGCTTCAACTTTTTCAACATCAGTTTCTTCATCTTCGGAAGCTTCGTCGGTACTGTCAACAGTTACAACACTTTCGGAATCTTCTGTCTGTTCATCTGCTGTTTCTGCGACAGCGTCTGTATCATCTGCAATTTCATGTTCTGAAATTTGAGAATTTTCTTCAACCTCATCATCCGAAAGCTGTTCGTCTTTCTCGCCTGTTACAATTTTAACTTCCGCCGGTTCAAAATCTTCTTCGGCAGTATGATTTATAATTTCACCGAACAAATCCTTATTTGTTTTGTGAGCCTCAACAAGAATTTTCTCGATAATATCGTATGCCGAATAATCTTTCTTACTCACGGGTTCAGCCGTGTCGGAAACATTTGGAATATCTTCGTCCGTAAGATAAGTGCAATCTTCGAGATTATAAGCATTTTCTGGAACAAAATCATTTTTGAACAAATCACCGTTAAACACAAATCCGCTGTTGCCGTAAGATTTTTTCTCCGTAAACGGCATATCTGACGGTAAAAAACTTGCATCATACCAGAGCATACCAACATTTGAATATATCAAAACCCTTGAATTTTCATTTGACTGCTTATCAGACGGGAAAAGAGTTTTTACGGAAACAATCCCGTTATCGTCAATATCTTCGGTGACAAGGGTTATAATTCCGCTGACTTTGCGTGGATAAATTCTCGTGATAAGCTTATCGGCAATGTTTTTGTTAAAATATTCCGTGCGTAGCCATGCATGATTACGGTCAAAAAATTGTCTTTTGAATACAATTCCCCTGTCATTGTAAGTTATAACAGAATAAACTCCGCCTGTTGCCCTTTTTACGGACTGATAAGGAAGATTATCCCTTGTTACCTTCCACGAAAGCGGTTCGTTCTTCGTCAGCAGACAAGACATCTTGTAATCCATACCGTGAAGTTCGATTTCTGTAATTTCTTTTTGCTCTTTGCAGCCTGAATTAAAATAGTTTGCACGGACACCCGCAAGTGCATCATTCTTAAAATCAAGTTTTTCATAGTCTGAAACAAGAACGGAATATATAATTAAGCCGTCAGTCAGCTTTTGAGATTGTTCAAGCATTATGAATTATTCCTTTCAAGAAAATTCTGTGTAGCGTAACCCTAAAAGAAAATAAAGGGCGAACAATGTCCGCCCTGAAATAATCGAGTTATATTTAAATCAGATAGAAATTGTCATAGCAATCTTGTAAAGCTCTTCATCAAACACACGAGGCATATCAAGTGCTTCGTTGATATCAAGATCAATAATCTTGCCGCCCTGCATTGCAACAACTCTGTTACCGATATTCTGCTCAAGAAGTTCAACAGCCTTAAAGCCCATCTGGCTTGCAACAACTCTGTCACGAAGTGTTGGAGAACCGCCACGCTGTACATGACCGAGGATTGTAGCTCTTGCTTCAATACCAAGACGCTGTTCAACATACTTTGCAAGATCTCTTACACCGCCGACACCCTCGGCAACAACAACGATAAAGTGTTTTTTGCCTGTTTTCTGAGTGTTGATGATTCTTGCGATTACATCTCTTTCGATATTGTACTGAACCTCAGGAACGAGGATAGCTGTAGCACCTGTTGCGATACCTGTCTGGAGAGCAATATCACCGCAGCGTCTGCCCATAACCTCAACTACAGAACAACGGTCGTGTGACTGTGCTGTATCACGGATACGGTCAACCATCTGAATAGCTGTGTTCATAGCTGTATCAAAACCAACCGTGTATTCCGAACAGGCAATATCGTTATCAATTGTGCCGGGAACACCGATACAGTTAATACCGGCGTTTGTAAGGCAACGAGCACCTCTGAATGAACCGTCACCGCCGATTACAACAACACCGCTTACACCGATGCTTCTGCAAAAATCGGCAGCTCTCTGAATACCGGCAGGAGTAGCGTACTCTTCGCTTCTTGCTGTGTAAAGCATTGTACCACCGTTACCGATGATATCAGATACACTTCTGAGGTTCATTTCCTCAACATCACCGTTGAGCAAACCGTTATATCCACGGTAAACACCGTAAACCTTCATTCCTTTATTTATACCGGCACGAACTACAGCTCTGACAGCCGCATTCATACCGGGAGCATCGCCGCCGCTTGTTAATACTGCAATTGATTTCTGTGTCTGTGACATTATAATCTACCTCCATAGGTTATTAACTTCTACCATTATAATACAATTGTTTTTTGTTTACAAGTGAATTTTCGCAATTTTAAAAAAATAAAAGATTTTATTACAAAAACATTTAATTCTTTTTACCGTTTTGTTACAGAAATCTGTGAATTTGTTCATAAATACACTGTTTTCACCTCTCTGTTTCGATAAAATAACAATATTTTGTAACAAAGCCTGTAAGTTTGTTGACTTTTATATAATATGGTTTTATAATTACCCTAGGATAAAAGACAGCTTTTGTGCCTGTCTTGTGACAAGTCACCTGAGTGACAATTTTTCGGGAGGATAATTTATATGACTAAGTTATATCTGGCTATTCCCTGTTATAACGAAGAAGAAGTTCTGAGGGATTCGGCGGAAAAACTGCTAAACAAATACAGCACGATGATGGCAGAGGGCAAAATTTCTGCCGACAGCCGTATTGTGTTTATTGATGACGGCTCAAAGGACAGAACATGGGAGATTATTTCAGAACTCCATACAGAAAATACTATTTTCCAGGGCATCAAGCTTTCAAGAAACAGAGGTCACCAGAATGCACTTCTCTGCGGTCTTATGACTCTCAAAGATAAGGCTGACGCTGTTATTTCAATTGACGCAGACCTTCAGGACGATATCAACACCTTTGATGAAATGGTGGCAAAGTACGAGGACGGTTGCGATGTTGTATACGGTGTTCGTTCTAAAAGAGAAACAGACACATTCTTCAAGAGATTTACAGCTGAGGGATTCTACAAAATTCTTAATCATATGGGCGCTAAGGTTATTTTTAACCACGCTGATTTCAGACTTATGAGCAAGAGAGCACTCAACGCTTTTTCATTATATAAGGAAACAAACATATTCCTGCGCGGTATGGTTCCGATGATCGGCTTTAAGTCTGATATTGTTACATATGAGCGTTCCGAAAGACTTGCAGGTGAAAGTAAATATCCGTTAAAGAAAATGCTTGCACTTGCGTGGGAGGGTATTACATCTCTCAGCATTCAGCCAATCAGAATAATTACATGGCTCGGTGCAATCGTATTTGGCATCAGCCTTATTATGATTATCTACTCGCTCATCAGCTTTTTCTGCGGTTGGTCTGTAAGCGGTTGGTCAAGCCTTTTATGTTCAATTTGGGCAATCGGAGGACTTCAGCTCCTTGCAATCGGTGTTATAGGCGAATACATCGGAAAGATTTATATGGAAACAAAGCGCAGACCAAGATTTATTGTTGACAAAGTTCTTGATGACGATGAACAGTAATAGAATCACCAAAGTCCTGAACAGAATTTTCGGCGGAGTATTTACGGTTTGTTTTGTTTTTCTGTTTGTAAATATTATCATAATCGGCTTTGACGGAAATGTTGACAGAAGATTCGACTCATTTTCAAAAATGTTCATTCTTTTGATTTTTGCCGTTTTGACCGTCGGAATATGTGCATTTTATTTTCATTACACCTCCGACAAAAGCTGCAAGAGGATTAAAGCGAAGTCGAGATTTGAATTTAATGATAAAAATACCAAAAAGGTTATTTTTATCGGTTGCGGTATTCTTCTGATTGTCGAAATTATTTTTGCGTTGCTTACCGATTTTGAACCTGTTGCCGATTTGCATAACATCAAAAGATATGCAATGTATTTTTCAACCCACGGCAATTTCAATCTTATTGAACAGGATTACGCACGCGATTATCAGTATCTTGTAAGATATCCGAATAATATGGCATTGCTTTTGATTGTGTCGCTTGTCGGAAGATTAAATTACCTTATATTCGGTCATTATGTTGATTTTGCACCTGTTGTTGTTAATATTTTGGCGATTAACATTTCAATAATGCTGACGGCATTTACAGCAAAAAGACTTTTCGGCAACAAAAAAGGCTCTTTTTGTACTTGCTTTTTGTGCATTGTTTTTACCTTATCTCACCTATCTGCCGTACTATTATAGCGATTCAATGTCGATGCCGTTTCTTATCGGAACCGTTTATCTCATTGTTTCCGCATTACAGGTTGACAACAGAAAGAGTATGTACGCAAAGCTTTGTGCTGCAGGTGCATTGATTCTCCTCGGATATAAGGTGAAGGGCAGTCTTATCATACTGTTCGCAGTCGGACTTTTATTGTTGTTCTTGAAATTCAGATTAAAAAAAGCAATCTGTCTTATTCTGGTGTTTACGGCAGGCTTAGGCGTGATTGGATTCACATACAATACAGCCGTTGACGCTGTCAACCCGATTACTAAACAGCAGTATGATAAGTACGAATATCCTGTTACTCACTGGATTATGATGGGGCTTAAAGGTCTTGGAAAATACGATGAGCATGATGACTATTACACTCGTTCATTTCCCTCGAAAAAAGAAAAACAGGATGCTAACATTAAGGTTATTAAAGAAAGAATAAAAGATTACAAATTTAGCGGTTTGTATGAACATATGATTGAAAAAGCCGTTTGGACATGGCAGGACGGTACATATTACATTTCGTACCATAACAGAAAGCCAAAGAATGATAATATTCTTATGGATTTTCTGCATATTGACGGAAAGTACAACAAGGCTTTCCAAAATTACAGTTCGGCTTTACAACTGTTCATTTTATTGATGATTTGTATTTCGGCAGTAAAAACTCTTATCAAACCTAAAGTTGATGAGATGCTGTTAATTAAAGGAGTTGTGTTTGCGGCATTCCTTTTCTTCCTGTTATGGGAAACAAGGTCAAGATACCTGTTTGACATGACGCCGCTGTTTATTCTGCTTATGGTTGACGGTATGGATACCGCAAAAGCTTTTCTTGATTCATTCAGAAAGCCTAAACAACAAACAGAAAAACAGGCATAATTTAATAATGTTTTCAAGTGACAGCCGAAACTGTCACTTGTTTTTTGTCATAAAATTAATATTTTTTTCGTATTTTATTGTAATGATGCCTAAATTATGCTATTATAGTTATATGTGCAATGATTTGCAAATCTCAAGCTTGAAAGGTAAAAATTATGGATTATGAAAAGCTGAAAAAGAGGGATTCCTCGCTGGACATTTTGCGAATAATCGCAGTCTTTACCGTTTTATCGGTTCATTTTTTCCTGCACAACGGATTTTACAGCCAGACAATCGAAGGGACACCGATGTATGTTGCTGTTGTAATGAGAACCCTGTTTTCCGTTTGCGTTCCCTTGTTCATGTTGCTGACAGGTTATTTGATGAGCAAAAAAGAACTGAGTAAAAACGTACTTTCGGGAATTACGAAAACACTTGTTGTCTTTGTAAATCTCAACCATTGCGTGTATGATTT
>ENA-OQBL01000046-OQBL01000046.1-human-gut-metagenome-genome-assembly--contig:-NODE-46-length-86521-cov-22.030847_pt1 | contig 86521 bp, 106 predicted proteins | sample MGYA00242747_ERZ504553 | MGnify/ENA primary metagenome ERZ504553 (study PRJEB26092, sample SAMD00036240) | human gut metagenome | host: Homo sapiens | study: EMG produced TPA metagenomics assembly of...
AGATACATACTGACTTCTCCAAGTACCTAACCAATCTAGATTCGAAACTTTCGTCGGAGAAGATGGTCAGGAATATGTAAAAGTAAAAGTAGTAGAATATGAAATGCTCAGTGTCATGGCTCTCGAAGGAGTTAAGTTATTGAGAAAAGAATTCGAAGACTTTAAGAAACAATTAAACAATAAGTAATATGGCAGAAATAGCAACTTGGAGTGCTATTCTGAATAAGACCGGCCTTGGTAAGACCTCTAATGAGTGCCCTACCAAGGCTGAGTTGTTAGCACTCAATAATGGTAAGGACTCCAGTGTTGACAAGGTTATTGTAATTAGTAATGCTGCTAGCTATGGTAACAATGAATGTGTCAAGTTAGAGGATATCAATGCCGAGCAATGGATTTATACATTCCAGTGGAATTCGAATGGTAATCCTTCTTTTAATGCTCCAGCTACTGGAGGTACATACCCCTTTGGTTCATATACTTCTAATCGAGTTAAGCAAGTAAACGGTGTTAATACTACTATCTCTCAAAGTTTGGTGAATGATGTCACTAAAACTTCGGAAGGTTCTTGGTATACTACAGATTACGACGGTAATAAAGGTAGAATAGTACCCAACAATACATCTACTAATAGTAAATCAATCACTGTAACTTGGACTCAGAAGTATTCGGGTAAAACCCTACAGGCAACATTTACCCAGGCAGCAGGTAGAAAAGTTTATTCTTCATGGAGTTATAACTGTAGAGTAGATAAAACTTCTTTCAGTTACAGTGGAGGTCAATCTAATGTAACTGCTAAGAGTGCAAGTAGAACTTATACTTGGAATGGTCAAGGTAGTAGTTATACAGAATCAGAAACTGCTACTGTAAGAGTTTCTAGTCCGGCTTCTATTAGTGGTAATAGTATTTCTATCCCAAGTAATAGTGGTTCTGCTAGAAATTTTACAGTTACTTTCGATTTCCCAACTGCTACAGACCAGACTATCTCAATTTCTCAGGAAGGAGGTCAAGTAACCTATGTAGATCACCTATCTATAGACCCAACTACTAAAAATGTACCTGGAACTGGTTCAGGATTTAGGTTGACAGTAAATGCCAATTATGATAAATATATAAACGGAACTTATGTAGAAAATGTTAGTTCTACTTATACTTCGGCTGAAGTAGTTGAGGGAACTTCATCCGATATTACCATCTCGGGTAAAACTTCTAGTGGGTGTAGTATTAGTGTAGCACCAAACCCTAACTCATCACCTAGAACTTTTAAGATTAAGTTTACTTATGATACGGCAACTCCTGTATATTTAACCATTACACAGAATTCGGCTGAGGTAACTTATCCCAGTAGTGGTATGGTATTTGAACACAGTACCCAACAGAATAGTGGGTATAAAACTAGTACTTTATCCATTGGTACTGTTGAAGGTAAAGGAGGTAATATTTCTTTTTATATAAAAAGTTATAGATCTAGATATGTTAACGGTTCTTTAAGTTCTATCGAAGCTATTAAACCTACTCTTATTTTGCCATCCGGAGTAACCGAAACTATTACTAATGTGAGTGGTTATTACTTTAAAGTAACTATTACCATACCTGAGCATTCAAAGCCTGCAAGCAGAACTCTTACAATCAGAGCTAATCAACCTAATGGCTTAGATAGAGAGTTAGTACAAACTGTACAACAGAGTGCTTCAACTTATGAGTTTGGTATTAGGGAAAACTCGGGGGATTCTTTGAGTACTTCTCTTACTTATTCTGGTTGGCCATCAGGTTCAAATTCCTTATACCATAGACCTGTAAGAGTATATTCTAGGAAGAATGGTAATCAATTCCTTAATTGGGCTTTATCTTCTAATGTGGATTGGATTACTATATCTGGTTCAAATGCTGGGGCTACATATAAGGTAGCCTCTAATAACAGTAGTTCATCTAGAACTGGAGTTATTACCTTTACTCAAGGGGAATCTGGTAAAACGTGTACTCTAACAATAGTTCAAGAAGCAAAAATAAATAATTTCAGATTGGAATTAAGTTTAAATATTTCAAATGGTAATGATCAAGATACGTGGGGATTATTTGATACGGCTAATATACCTCATACTTCTGACTATATGTATGATATGAGCTTAATACGTGAAGGTATTATAGTAGACTCAGTAGAAGGTAAAATAACTGTGAATTCTCTTCAAAGTACTACTAAGGATAGAGGGGTTGGAGATAATGTTTATGTATGGGCCTATAATTCTGTAAGAGGTTTATGGTTATCAATTGGTAACTTTAGGATTGAAGAGGGGAATAATACCCATCATTGGGATGTTTCTTGGCCCACCTAGACAATTTAATCCTAAACACAACACTAGTACATTTATTGATAGATAAATTTAATTATTAACTTTAAAACTAAATCACTATGGAAGTTAAATCTGGTGAAGGTACTGTAGTGGTTGCGGATTGTAATCGTTATAGTGATGAATGTTGTAATAATCGAGGATGGGGCTCCGGTTGGGGTGCTGTCGGTGGAGCTTTAGTAGGTGGTGGTTTTGGTGCTGCTGCAGTTTCTGTGTGGGACAAAATCAATGACACAAAAGCTGATATCCAAAAAGTGGAATCTACTGTTCAGGAAGCAAAAGCTGGTATTTACAAAGACATATCTGATGCTGCTCGGGGAGTTACTTCTGAAGTTGCAGGAGTTTCTAGACAAGTAGAGGGTGTAGGTAAAGAAGTACTTAACAATCGCTTTGCTACTGAACGTGGCCTTTGTGATCTTGGTTATAAGACTAATTCTGATATCCGGGATTCTCGTGATCAAATGGGAGCAGGGTTCAATCGGGTTATGGATCGTCTTTGCCAGATGGAACATCAACAGTCAAATTGCTACTGTGAAATTAAGAGCTTAGTTAGAGAATCCGAAAACAGATTAGCTCTTCAGGCAGAACGTAATCATTGCGAGGTAATGAAAGGCCAGCAAGAGATTAAGTGTCTGATTGAGAACACTGCAAAAGACCAAGAAATTGCTAGACTGAATCGAGTAGTTGATGCTCAAAGAGATCAGAACATTATTAACTCGGTAGTACAGGCTTTAGGTAATAAAATTGCATAATTTCTATTAAAGTTGATTAGGGAAAAGGGAGGTACCTGTAGTGGGTATTTCCCTTTTTTCGTTTTAATCTAGTAAGAAACATGGAAGAAGATAATAAACTACAAACCTTTACTCTCCAAATGCAACTACCGGCTCCTAATTTAGAGGTAGCAAAGAGAGTAGCCGATGAAGCACAAAGACTGCTAGATATCTATGGATACTATAATTTCTTGAACCTAGTAGAATTTATGAAACAGAATCCCAGTATGGTTCAAATGGGATTAAGTCTAATCAATAAAAATAATGCAGTATGGAAGAAATGAAATTCAAATCATTACAAAGAGGAGATTTAGTCTTTACTCTAGAAAGAGACAGAAGATCAATGTACCCAATCTTTGACCGAGCTAAAGTAGTAAAGGTAGGAGAAAGTAAACCCAGAGCTAATGAAAATGGTGATGGCTTTTCTAATCTTATAGAAATTGTTCTTCAAGATTCCATTGGTACAGTAACCGTATATTTACCTTCGGATGGGAATGAGGGTATTTATAACAATGTGTACTACACTCTAATTGGAAGTAATATTGTAAACGAAGTATCATTGCAAAGGTCACAGGCTCTTGGTATTATTAATAATGTAGGTAAATACGAGAACATAATAAAGGAATGCGATAATATCCTTGCTATGTTTGAAAACAAGGAGCCCACTAATGGTAGTCAATTCAATGAAGAATTCGCTTCATTCAGGAAAGATGTAGTATCAGTATTACAATCACAACAGCAAGCCATAAACCTTATGATGGATTCACTTGGCTTGAATAAACCGAAGGAAAATCCAGATGGCAAGTAAGTCAGTAAACATAACTATAAGTACTCCCTTGGGAGACTTACAGATATATACTGACCCAAAAGAACAGGCTAGAGCTGAGAGGTTAATTGCAGAAACTCCTTCTATCATGAGGAATGCTTATGATAGAGCTACTGAGAAATTCGGCAATCAACTTCTCAGACTTGTGAAAAAATGCCTAAGAACGGGTACTCCTCCAAGAGGAACTCATTGGGATCCTCACTCGGCTAATACCATTAAACGATACGGAGAGCATACCCTTTTGAATTATACGGGTCAGTATTTGAGATCAGTACAAATAGTAAAACAGAAGAATCGAACTTACGTAGGTATACCTACTAACCTTAAGAAAACCAGAAAGGGTGATAGGACTAGTAAAAGAACATTGAACCAAGTAGCTATCATGTTAGAGTATGGTTCTAGAGGTGGTAATTTACCTCCAAGACCTCTATGGGCACCAGCTTTCGAACAAGTTGGTGGTAAGAAGGTTCTGAAGGAAACTATAGTAAGAGAACTTCGTAAAGAAATAAGGAAATATAGAAGATAATGGGATTCACTATAAGCAAGAATCAAGGTTCAGGTAGGACTGTTATAACGGTAACACCAGAAGAAAAGAATGCTACGGACAAAGATATAGTTCAGATCTTAACAGTAGAAGCTGTAGATGGGTCAACTAAAGAAGTAAAGCTTATCCACAAGAAAGGGGAAGGCAATTATGAATACACTTTCAGAGTTTCACCCACTGAATTATACTTTGAGCCTACAGGAGAAAGTAAAGAGGTTACTATTGTATCTACTAAACAAATGGTAATCAATGGAAAGAAAGTTGGTGATCCAGTTAATGTAAATTATACTAGGGAAAACTCGGGAGATGTATCTGGCTCTGGTACTACTCTTATCATGAGCTTAAACGATAATACTCATAATGATAAACTTGGCCAAGTAATTTTCATACAGGATGAATCAGGTAAAACTGTAGTTGTAACTTGTAGACAGGGTAAAAAAGAGAACACTGCTGGAGGGGATATTGGTCTTATCCAATTATGGTCTGGTTCTGGAGTTCCTGAAGGTTATGTACTTTGTGATGGAAGTCAAGTAAGTATAGCAGAATACCCAGAATTATATAAAGCTATTGGAGATAAGTATAATACTGCTTCTACTAAAGCTGGTTATATAAGTGTTCCAGACTTAAGAGGTAGATTTGTAGTAGGGTATGATCCAAGTAATCAGGATTATAATACCATTGGTAATACTGGTGGGCAGGCCCTAGTAACTCTTACTTTAGATCAAATACCACCACATAGTCATAAGATTACATTTAAAAAGGAGAAATGGGGGGACAATGCTAGTAATAGACCATTCCCTAATCATACTAGGCCTGACTCAGATTATACAGCTTATACTCAGCCAACTGGTGGAGGTAATGCTCATGAGAATAGGCCACCATATTATGTATTGGCTTATGTAATGAAAATAAGATAGGAGGTAATTATGGTAAATTCACAAGAGATAGTAGAGAGAACCTTCTATATATGCTTATTGAATGTTCTCCTAGAAAAGAAGATGGGACTTAATCCTGAGGATTATTTACCTTTATCACAAGAGAATGAAAAGAGATTCCAAGAAGATAAGGAAGCAATAGACAAATTTATTTACTTATTCGGTATAGGTAATAACCAGGTAAGAGGTCCTAAAACTTGTCCAAGGATAACTATAGAAAGCACTGCTTATTATCCTGGAGATATTGGAGTAGAGAAATATATAATTGGAGATAAATTAGAGGCAGGCAATTATCAGATGTCAGAGTTCCCGTATGAAACCAAGGATATCACTATCGATATTCATCTGGTAGCAACTACTCAGAATGATATGAGATTACTTCACTCTATTCTTCATGAAGCATTACCCACTAGGGGATATATAAGACCTTATTTCAATGATTTAGAAGAATGGGATAAAGGTAGGATAGCTCCTACTGGGAATCTGTTTATAGAGATTGGTAATTTCTATGACCATCCAGATGAATCCCAGGGATTATTGGAAAAGGTATACCAATATGTATGTAAGGATGGTATTATACCAGAAAAACTGGTAGAAATGGGGGATCTAATACCTATAAAAGATATAAGTCTTTTACTAGGACCAGAATACCAAAAGGACGAGGAGATGCTCAATCTCAATATACATGTTTAACTCAAATAAATTTACTAAAATGAAAAAGTTAGTGTTTATGCTGATGGCACTCATTTTACCAGTGTCATTGTTTGCTGCAGAAGTAGAACCTTCAACTGGTTCAGAGTTCGTAATCAATCTGGGTACCTTTACGGGTATAGTAACTTTGGTATCATCTTTGGTTACTCAGATACTAAAGGTAATCCCAGCTATCAAAGACAACAAACTTGCTAAGATTGGTATATCTGCCTTAGTAGGTATTCTTGTATGTCTTATAGCTTGGGGATTACAACTTACACCATTATTGGAAAACTATCCTTTCTACCAGGTATTAATCTATGGATTAGCTGCTGGTTTATCAGGATGTGGTTTCTATGATGTGATTAAGGCTATCGGAGGTTTATTTAAGAATAAAGAGGATTAATTTTCTAATAATACCAGTAAGGTAACGATACTTACTGGTATTAATTAAATTAATGTATAACCTATAAAACACAAGGATATGTCAAAATCACCAAGCGTTGTTTTTAAATTCGAGAACAACAATGTTCAACAGACTACTCCTCTTTTAGGAGTATCATGTTTCTTGGCTAGAACTGAAAAAGGTCCCTATGATGATCCTTCAGAATTAATCACTTCTTTCTCTCAATTCCAAAGAATATTTGGTAAAGAGATTGTACCTGATGGTTCTGTATCTAACATAGAGAAAGCTTTAGTAGGAGGTTCTAAGCTAAGAATTATTCGTGTATTGGGAGCAGGTGCTAAAAAGGGTACCATTACTAAAGCAGAAGACTCTAGAGTATTAGAAGAAGATGAGATTGAATTAGCTTCTGCTATACCTGGAGAAGTTCAAGCTTCTGAAGTAATGAAATTTACTTCTGGAGGTACTAATGTAAGCTTTGGTTTGGTAACTAAAGGGTATGGTGATCCTATTGGTTCTGGAGAAACATTTAAAGTAGGTTTTTCTAAATCAGTGAATACCATCTTTTATAACATATATGATGCCAAGGGTTCTATCCTGGAATCAGGTCCGGTAATTACTTATAAAACTAAGGATGCTCAGAATAAAACTTCTGTAGATTACCTGGCTTTAAGCAACTTTGCTAGTAATTCTGCATACCTGGAACCTAAGATGGTAACCACTACCGATAAGATTAAGTCTTTCGAAAACCTGGTAGCTTGGCTTCAGACTTCAATTGACCAAACTGAGAATCCACTAACTATCCAAGTTGGAGATAAAGAAGCCACTAGTACTGAGACTATGTTCAATGGTACACTGGGTACTGCTGGTGCTGACCCTACTGCAGATGAATGGATTGCTTCTTTGGATTTGGTAAAGGATTATACAGATGTTTATCAGTTAGCTTGTTCTCATATTCATCAACATCTGAAAATAGATTCAGATGTTTTAAAAGTACATAAGGCTGCTAAAGATATGTGTGCTGAATTGCAAGAATATACCTATTACATCGAAGTACCTAAATATACTACCCGTTATTCTGAGGGAACTCAGCCTAGAAATAAGCAGAGCATTATCACTTGGATTAATAACTGTTTGGGTAGTATCGGTAATTCTAAGTATGCGGCCTATTTTGCAGGTGGTATCAAGTACTACAATGAATTCGGGTTACTTACTAATTCAGATGTATTGGGTACTATCTTTGGTTTGGGTGATACTTCTGCTTCTAACTATGGACCTTGGAAGTCATTTGCCGGTATGAATCGTGGAGTAATCTATGATGGTCAGGGCCCAGTAAGTCCTAACTATGGTAGTGATTCTCGTTATAATGAACTAAACGAATTGGCTCAGATGTATGCCAACATGATTGTAATCAAAGATACTCCGTCTTCTGGTAAACAAACCATGTTATGGCATTGCTTCTCTTCTCAAGTAAAACAGGATTCAGAAAGATTCCTTTCAATTGTAAGATTGAATTTGTACTTGAAGAAGACTCTTCGTCCTATATTGAATAAGTATTTGGAAGAACCCAATATCTGGGATACTTGGAAGAATATTTATCTTGAGGTAAAACCAATCCTAGATAATCTGGTAGATGAAAATGCTATGTCAGAGTATACATGGATGGGTGACCAGGATGCTGGCTCTTATTCAGAACTCTCTGTAAATAATGAAGCTGATGTCCGTCAGGGTAAATATAAAGTAATCCTGAAGTACAAAGATATTGTTCCTATGCAAGAAATTACAATTAACATTGTAATCGATGCAGCTTCTAAATCAGTTAATATTTCAGAAAACGAATAACATTAAAATCATAAAACATGGGAGCAAAAGTAAAGAATCCTAGAAAGAAATTCCTATGGAGCATCGCTTTCCCAAAACACCCTATCAATACATATCTATTCCAGACTTGCCAACTTCCGGATATAGAGATTGACCAGGTTGCTCATGGGGATGTAAACAGGGATGTAAAAACTGCCGGTAGAGTTACCGTAGGTAATCTGGTAGTAGAGAAACTTTTAACTACTGCTGGTTCAGATACCTGGCTTCAAGATTGGCTATATTCCTGCCAGGATATGATAGCTGGAGGTGGGTTAGTTCCTAGTGAATATTGGGAAACTGCCATTGTAAATGAACTTGCAGAAGATGGAGTATCTGTCCTAAATACTTGGCTGCTTGAAGAAGTTTGGCCTTGTAAAGTAACTGGCCTTGACTTAGATCGTATGGCTTCAGAAAACACCATAGAAAATATAGAATTTTCTGTCGGTACTTGCGATAAGTATTAACTCTCTTAGTCATTTTCTTACTAGAGTTTTAGGTGGAGGGGTGGGATTCCTAGATAAGGAGTTTCACCCCTTTCTTGTTGATACTTACCGCTACTATGAAATTATGAACTTTTAAAAATTAGATAAAATGGATATGACACTAAGAACCTTAGTATTCACTGCTCCTTCTGGTAGACTTTTTGAAATCAGAGAGCAGAATGGTGAAGATGAAGAAATTATCACCAACCCGGTAGATTCAAAGAATCTTATGAATCTTACCAAGTATATTTCAGCAATAGTAGTTAAAACGAATGCTACTAAGTCAGGTAGATTAACCATAGAGGATGCTCTTAAGTTACCCTTGCTGGATAGATACTGTATCCTATTTAATTCTCGAATCTTCTCTTTGGGAGAGGAAGTAGAATTTACTTATAAATGGGATAACAAGGATTCTGTAACTTACTCTCAGGACTTGGGAGAATTTCTTTTCGATTATGCAGTACTTCCTACAGAACAAGAAATGGAAGAAAAACCCAATGCCATTCCTTACTACCCGGGAAGAAAAGGAGAAGATGGATTTACTCTTATGCAATATACAGAGGAATTGAACTCAGGTAAGGTAATCCAATTTGAATTGATGGATGGAGAAAAAGAGTCTCAGATGGTTCAGCTTTCACCAAGTAAACTTACTCGACACTCTACTCTTCTTCTTCGTAATCTTAAGTTAAAGGTAGATGATAAATTTGAGAAAGTAGAAAACTTCTCTCTATTCTCATCAAGGGATATGGCAGAAATTCATCGGTTGGTAAATACAGTAGACCCAATCTTCCATGGATATACTCAAATCGAAAATCCAGAAACTGGGAACATGATGGATTACCCAATTATGGCTGCTCCTGATTTTTTCTACTTGACGGGAGATATAATTTAGAGGAAGATTACATATACATTACTCGGGCTGAGATAGTCTTAGACTATCTCACCTTTTTGTGTCTACCCGTTCGTAAAAGAAAGAAATTCCTACTCATAGCTGAGAATTATTATAAACAAATGAAGAAGAAAATGTCAACATGATAGGAGATACAAAAAGTTTAGTAGAAGTCGGGGTATCAATGGTACTCCGAGATAAGTTTAGCTCTGAAACCGGTAAAATTTCACAATCATTCAACAATATGATGAATGATATGAGTGACTGGAACAGGGCTATTCAGATGAGTGCAGGTAATGCTGTACAAAACAGTATGAGATTCCTTGGAGGCATGGCAGAAGCTTATCAATATTCTGCTAAGGTCCAAGATACCATATTTATGGCCTCAAAGATTGCAGGAGCTACAGCTGAGCAACAAACAGAAATGATGCAATTAGCTCAAGCAGTCAATGCAGTTACTCCCTTGACTGCTGCAGATATTGCTTCCGGTCAAAGATATTTAGCAATGGCAGGTAATACAGTAGAACAGATAAAGGATATGACTGGGCCTGCTGCTAAGTTAGCATCTATCCTTGGTCAACCCTTTGGAGGTAAAGGAGGTGTAGCTGACTTGATGACTAATATCATGTCAATGTATGTTATACCTTCTCAACAAGCTACTAAGGTTACCGATGATTTATATACTGCTGTAACTAATGCTAATATGTCTCTTACCGATTTGGCTCAAGCTATTACTTATGCTGGAGCTGATATGGCTAATGCAGGCTATGACTTAAGACAGACTGCTGCAGCTATCGGTGTATTGGGAGATATGGGTATTCAGGGTTCATCAGCCGGTACTGCATTAGCAAATATGATTCGTTATTTGCAACTTTCTTTAGCCGACCAGAAAAAGAAAGGGTTTAGTGCATTAACTAGCTTAGGTTTAAGTCCACAAGATTTCTTTGATGCTGAAGGTAATCTTATTCGATTAGATAAGGTATATCGTAAGTTTGGAGAAGCTCTTATGAATAAACCTCTTCTGGAAAGAACTAAAGCTTTCTATAATATTTTCGGAGTTCGAGGTACTCGTGATATCTCTAATCAGATTCGAAATATGATGTCGGGTTCTGATAAGATGACTAAGATCTTAGAACAATATGATAAGAACTCTGGCATAGTAGAACAGGTTACTGAAGAAAGATTAAAGACTCCACAGGGTATCATTGAAGCTTTCAAATCTAACTTTGAAAACTTAGTAGTAAATATAGGGTCAACTTTAGCCGATGTATTTAATCCCATATTAACTGTATTCACTAAGATATCCCAAGGGGTACAAGGAATAGCTGGTACTATAGGAGGTCAGATAGTAGTTAAAGCATTAGCTTGGGGTTCAATTACAGCTTTAGTAGTAAATGGCTATAGGTACTTAGCTGCTACTGGCAGAATGCTTTCTACTTACATGCAACAAACCAATACCCAATCTCAGGCTACAGCAAGTGGAGTTAGTAAGTCTGCAGCTGCAGCTGCAGTATTGGAGACCCGATTAATACATATCACTCGGATTATGAGGGAACAATATTACCTTCAAAAGGCAATGGCTTTCGGTTGGACTGCTGGACCTGCAGGAGGTTGGTATGGGCCTGATGGTAAACGTATTAGGAAGTTTGGAATACCTGGCCCAACATTGGGAGGTCTTGGAGGAGGTACTACTAAACCACCTACACCTCCTGCAGGTCCGGCAGTAGCTAGGTTAGGTATGAAAGGGTTACTTGGTAGGGTAGCTGGATTCTTGGGAGGTTCTTGGGGGATGGCTATTGGTATAGCATTACCTCTTGTAGCAGATTACTTACCCAGGTTAATAGATTCCTTAAATAAGAACACCGACTCTAATCTATCAAAGGAAACTCTAACTAGCGATGAATATTTGACTGAGAAACTGGCAAGAGCTATCAGAGCAGCTTTATTGAATGATAAACCTAATGGTACTGTTAACATTACTATTGATGGAGCACCCGTTGGTTCTGTAGCTCCAGGTGAAACTTTAGGAGTTAATTATGCTACTCAAATTGGATTAATACCTTAAATTATGGCAAGAATATTAGGAAAACTAGCGGGTAAGGTTGTTAAGAAATATAATAATCTTACCCAAGATACTGCTGGAGTACTTACGGGTCCCCTAAATAAACTATGGAGAGCTAAGATACACCTTAATCGATTAACTTCAGGTTTACCTAAGGATACTGCTCCTAGAGGTAAATTGTTTAATCCTAATGGAGCTTTGGGAGAAAAAGAAAGATCTTCCAAGAATCCAGTACTTAACAGTTCTCTTCAAAGCATTAGGAGATTACAACTTCAGCATGGGAATATTAAGATTGACAGAGATGATCCTGCTCAAGGTAGGACTGTAGTAGAAAACAATAAACTTTATGGAGTAAGCCAAGATATAAGAAAACTAAACCAGGTAATCATTTATAATACTAATGTTAGCCCATACCAATATATTGTTTTACAGAATAGACCTTTGAGCTTTGACTTTAGAGGAGAAACAACTTGGGCCACCATTAAGTCTATGGGTAGAAATACACCCATGTATCATTATACTGGTTCAGAAGATATTGTACAATTCAATGTATCTTGGTACTGTGATGATCCGGATAATCCTGCTGAAGTATTAACTAAATGTAGGTTATTAGAATCCTGGAGTAAATCCAATGCTTATCAAGCAGCTCCTCCAATCCTACAGATTCAGTGGGGAAATTCTGATACATTTGAAGGTCATTATTATATACTTACTTCTGCTACATATTCTCTTTCTAATTTTAGAAATGCTTCTAGACAACGTATGAAAGGCTCAGTAGATATAAGAGAAGACTTAAACCTGTATCCTGCTACTGCTACTCAAGAATTAATATTCAAACGAGTAAGCTCGTATAGTTTATCTTATGAGGATATTGTTAAAAGTAAAGCTGCAGAAAAGACTGTGGGTATTTTTACAACCGATAAAATCAAGTAACCATGGATATAACTTCTTATTTAGTTGGAGCAAGTCCATACGATAATGGATTTACTCTGAATTATGGTGATGGGGATTATTCTTTAGAATCCTACCCATTACTTATACCCTCTTCTCCCAATGACTTTCAGCATACCTTGAAAGAGGGTGAAACTCTACAGAATATCGCTTATAGGTATTATGGAGATTCTGGTAAATGGTATATTATTGCTGAGTATAATAACATAATAAATCCGTTCACTGAATTAAAAGGTGGAATGGTATTAATGATACCGGCTTATGGAAGTTAAAGCAAATAATCCCATATTATATAAAGGCACAGGTACTCCTTACCTAGCCATTTTTGATAATCAAGGTATACCAGTTATGAACCCTCTTACTGGTATACCTTTAGGAGCGTATATAAGTAGCTGGTCATATGTATATGATGAAGAAAAAGAAAACTTAGCTACAATAACTATTGATACTGGTAATCCAGATACTGTAGATGTAGAAGCTTTACAGGAAAATAGAGATATCTTTTTACAGTGGGGATATATTTTTAGTGATGGTACATTTGTATCAAGCCCAGCTATAAATATCAAAGTAAGAGATTTCGATTGTATCTTTGATTCTACAGGTACCCATATAACTATCAAATGTATTGATGGCACGAATCATCTTAGGTTTATGCCACCTCATAAACCCACTGAGGATACCGATGATAGTATGGTTAAATTCTTGGATTCAGGATGCGGATTAAATGTTGGAGTAATAATAGAAAGGTTTGAGTAATGGCAAATATAATAAGTAATCAAGCTTATGAAGCTATACAGGTACCAACAGAAGTTACTCCTGAAGTACAGGGTACCATTCTGTATGCTAATCAATTTAGTGGTATAGGTCAAGTTGGTATGCCAGACGATTTAGCTGAAGTACTTAATTCTAACTTAGGTACAATAGGTAACAATGTTCTAGTTCAACTAGAAGCTAAGATGGCTGCCTATGGTAATGGGCCTTGGTATGTGGATAGTAGAGATGGGGTAATTTACATACATAACCGTAAGTTTCAACAATCTCCTCATCATACCTACATATTCCAAGCTGAAAACGGAGAAGTATTAAGAGTATCTTTTACTACTCAAAGATCTACTAAGCAGAAGATGATGCAAGTGGGTAATACTATAAAACCTGAGGATAAGCAAATACAAATCCAGGTAAGTTACATCGATGACCAACAGAATGAGATTCTACATGACCCACTACAGTTAGATGCCCTATCTACAGTAGATGTGCAAAGCCCAGGATTATTTCATAGATCCCCCGAAGTTTTAAAACTCCATGTTGATAGTAAGGTAGAGAAATGGAAAGAAGATAGATTGAAATCCTTAGATGAAGAATTGGCTTCTAAAAAACAAGCTCAAAGACTAAAGACTGAATCTGCTAAGAAAGAATATGATGCTAAGGGTACTGGTTATTTAGAGGCAGGTGGTGGATTAGAGTCTATGTCCGATACAGAATTAAGGGATGCTACTTCTCAAATGCTAGAGGAAGCTTATACTAAAGGAGAACTAACTAATATAAAATCTTCCATTGATGCACTAGTAGCGGGAGGAATGGACCTTACTTCTGCAATGAAACAAGTATACCAGGGTTTAAATTTTGTATTCAAAAATAAATACACTGAGGTATGGACTGAAGTTTGGGAAGATCCTCGTTCATATTCTTCTGGGGAATTAAAGTCTTCTAGTCGTGTGAATAGTATGACTGAACTGAAGGCAGAGAAAAGGAAAACTCAGGAGGGGCTAGCTAAAATGCAAGAAGATCCAAATATCATTGTCTATCCTTTAACTCTTCATGAAGAATCCTATTATCCTCAAACTTATAATCTAGTCCAAGCTGGTAGAGGCCCAGGAGATAATCATGGATATTATCGAAGCAGAGTAAAGGTATTCAAAAAAGTAAAACAGCTTTTGAAGGTACCCGCTTGGAAAACTCTTACTAACTTATATGATAGAACTGGAGGAGTAGGCAATAGAGAAAGAGCAATGAGGATAAATGCTAATGGAGGTTTAAAGATAACCGAGAAAAAACTAATCTGTCAAATGCAAGTAGTAGGAAGACCTTCATTAAAAACCTCAATGGTACTTCAGCTTTTGAACGTTGGTAAAAGGTGGTCAGGATATTGGTATATAAAGAAATGTACTCATAGAATGGATGCTGGTACAGGATATATTACTGACTTAGAATTAGTTAGGAATAATGGAACCGCTGGCTTTCAAGTTGCTGCTGGTAATATTAATACTCAAGATGTGGTATCTAATAATGCCAGAAGTCAAGGAACTACTGATGTAGGTAAAAATAAAGCTGGAGATGCTCATTCTTCTGATTTTACCATAAATGCTACTAAGGCAGAATATGAAGCTTTCAAAGCCTTGGAGGGTAATACCGAAGAACAAAGAAAGTTTGTTCAAGATATGATTATCTATAGGGAACAGAATGCTAATACTCCTACTAAAGGTAATGATGGTATCATAGAAGTAGAAAGAACTGTATACCAATCTACGGGTAAGGATGGAGAAGATGTAGTTACCATTACTAATGTTAAACGTAAAAAGGTAGAAGCTACTAAGGATGTATATCGAAAGTATAATTTCAATATAGATTACATTATTAAACAGATGAACCAAGACTTTTCTAAAACCGAATGATATGGCTTATGAATCAGCAAAAACAATAACTGAACAAGGATTAGAATCCTTGGGAAGATACTATTCAGTGTACAGGGCCATGGTAGTTAATAACACAGACCCAGATCATATGAATCGTATAAAAGTGGCTATACCAGAGGTAATGGGAGGAATAGTACTCTGGGCTTATTCAAAGGGTCAACATGGATCTACTGGGTCTGGTTTTAAAATGATGGCTCCTAAGAATGGTGATATAGTATATATTACCTTTGAGTATGGTGATCCTAGTAAACCTCTATGGGAATATCATGGTTGGGCTCAAAACCAAATACCCGATATCCTGGATGATCCTGATACTATGGGTATAGTTACACCTAATGGGAATAGAATCTGGTTAAATGATAAAGATGGGTCACTTAAGATGTACCTATATGGGTCTGCTACTATCTATGCTGAAGGCCCAGTAAGTATAAATTCTAAAGCTCAAGCCTATGTGAATGCCTCAAAGGTTATAGTGAACCAAGGTAATAATGATGGTATAATCAATATCAATGAATTAACCCAGAAACTAAACCAATTAGTTTCAGAGATAGAATCATTAAAAGCTCAATATAATTCTCATACCCACTCTGGTATTCAATCGGGACCTGCAGTTAGTGGACCTGTTATTACTCCAGTCACGAAACCATTTTCTACTTTTAATAAAACAGATTATGAGGATTCTAAATTTGTACATTAATGGCAAATAACTTATACACTAATATTATCGGTATTGGCCCTTTGTTTCCAATACGGATTACTGAGAATGAAAAGGGAGAGAAAGGTTGGTATCCAGTAAATGGGGATATTGAACTTGTTCATAATAACCTATCTGCTCTCCTTTGGTATGATATAGGTCAAAGATTCAGGCAAGAAGATTTTGGTACTAGGCTATGGGAATGTATAGAAGAACCCAATACCCAGGCTTTAGCTTTCTTGGTAAAAGACTTCTTAAAGAAAGCTATCTCTACCTATGAAACTAGGATTACTTTTAAAAGCCTGAATATGAGGTTAGAGGGTACCAAGCTTTTCATCGAAATGAATTATGTAATTAATCAAACTGGTAGCCAACAGGTATTGGGTATTAGTTATGATAGGTCTGAAAATATTTTAAAACCCTACTAATATGATAACGAATAAATGGCTAAACCCTTATCAGAGATCCTTTCAACAGATTAAAGCTAAGTTGATTGAATCTCTTACTACTATCAAGGATAAGAATGGTCAGACTCTTATCACGGATTATTCCGAAGGTAATATTCTGATAATTATCCTATCTCTGTTTGCAGCTATTGCTGAAGTACTTCATTATTACATTGATAACGTGGGTAGGGAATCTTTCTTATCCACGGCTCGGCGTTATGATAGTGTAGTAAAGCATGGCTTATTGGTGGACTATCACCCAAGAGGAGCAGTAGCTGCTTCAGTAGATGTAATCCTAACTCGTGATCTTACAGGTAGTAATATTGCTTCTAGGTTGACTATCCCAAAAGAAACTCTCTTTACAGATGTTAATGGTAACTCCTGGCTTTCTGCTAGAGACGTAACTTGGTATGCTAATGTTACTACTTGTAAAATACCTCTGATTCAACATGAGAAATATAATCAGTCTGGATTGTCGGGATTAGTAATACCTTCCGAAGGTAGACCCGAAATCACAATAGGTAAATTACCCGATGGTAAATACTATGAGCATGGTACAATGCAATTATCTATTGATGGAACTACTTGGACTTTAGTAGATACCTTTGCTTATTCTAAACCTTCAGATAAACATTTTATGGTAACTGTCAATGCTAGCCAAGTTGCCGTAATAGTATTTGGAGATGGTACCTTTGGTTCTATACCTTCTGCAGGTCAAAAGGTAACATCAGCAAGCTTCTATATCACCACGGGTATTCAAGGTAATGTACCAGCTGGTTCTATTGTACAAACTCCTGCTATAGTAAAAGCTTCTATATCTGAGGCTACCACTAGTAATCAATATGCTGCAGGAGGAGGTTCTAGTTATGAGAACTTTGGTATGTTAAAAGAACATATACCCTTGAGTGTTAAAACTCTTGGAGTAGCTGTAAGCAAACAGGACTTCGTAGATTTAGCTATGCTAATAGATGGAGTAAATAAAGCTGCCGTAGATTATGAATGTGGAAGAAAGCTTACAGTATATATCAGTGCTGATAATGGTGGAGTAGCTGATTCTGCTATGATAAACAAGGTTTATACCCAACTATCACAGAGAGCCCCCTTAACTACTTGGCTTCAAGTTAAATCTGCAGGATTAGTAGATATAACCTTAGAGATAGAAGTAACCGGTAAGAAATCTTATAAGACCAACGAAATCCAAGCTCAAGTTCTGAATGCCTTATACAATGCTTATTCTATTGAGAACTCCAAGATTGGGGGCAAAGTAAGAATCTCAGATATTTATGCTTTGATTGATAACCTATCTACGGTAGATTACTTACATATCAAGAAGTTCTATATTAAACCTTGGCCTGTTACCATATACGGTAACAAGGAATTATTTCTTGGTCAGTTTAAATTAGAGAAAGCTAATGGGTCCATGACCTATTTTATAAACTTTACTGGAAGCAATTCATACACTGTAAAAGCTTCAAGTGGAGGATTCCAAACTACTGGCTCTGTAGGTAGTACTATAAACATCACTGATAAAAATAATGGTATCACTTTCTCTTTGGACATACAAGCAAATGGCTATCAACAGGGATATCGTTATTCTATTACTATCTCAGAACCTAATATGGATTATGAAGATCCTGGATATAACTTACCTGTATTCCAGAAATCTTCTCAATTAACTTTAACTGTTCACGAAACTGTTTAATATGATAGACCTTAAGAAACTTATAGATTTCCTACCTTTTGAATATAAAGACCAAGACACTTATAAGGTAGATGGAAAGGGTATCTTAGAAAGGTTCCTAGAAATTTGTGGAAGTTATTTTCAAGATAATATATCCGCAGATATTGAGAGTTTACTAGGAATAACTGACTTTGATACCTGCCCAGAGATTTATTTGAATTACCTTTGGGAAAGCTTTGGGCAATTACCTTTTGCAAGGTGGAATAATATTGATGAAGGGGCTTTTAAAACTTATTATAATGGTCTGTTAAGTGAAGCTGAATTAAATAGCCTTAAGTCTAAATGGATTTTACCTAAGAAAGGGGCTTTAGCTTTAACTACTAAACAGATAAGAGATTTACTCAAGTATTCTATATCTCTGATAAAGATACGAGGTACTTCTCAGTTCTTTGAAATACTATTCCGAATGTATGGGTTAAACTGTACCATTGATGACCCCGCTAAATCAGGTTATGATGGTTGGTTAAAAACACATCCTTACTTTGACCAAGATCAGTATTATGATAAATCTAACTTTGATAACATTTACGGTTGTAGTCAATGTATCAATGTAACCTTCCATATAACTGGACATGGCTATTCAAATAACTCGGGAGAATTTATAGAGTTCAGAAAAGCTATAGAAAATATAATCGATAGATTTAAGCCTTATCATGTAGGAGCTACTATTGATTATGGTTTTAATATAAATGATAATTATCTGATAACAGCCGATTTTGTAGACCCAAATATAAACACTATTCAGCCTGGGTATATAACCTCTGTACCTATTAAGGTTACAGTCTCTAGTAATTATCAAAATGCCGACTTAAGGTATCAGGTATCTGGAGATGGTAATACTTGGGGTTACAAGAAATATGAAAATGGCACTATTTTTAATGCCACTATAGGTAATCAGACTTATTATTTTAGAAGTGTGGGAGACCCGACTAAAGTTACCCAAGTTCATGTAAAATTAAAGAAAGTAGTCAAATCCTATAATATATCGGTTAATCCAACTACACTGCATATTACACCAACTAATAAGGAGGTATCGGCTACAGTTACAGCTACTCTTTATCAAGAAGGTAAACAGACTCCAGTTAATATACAATTGGTTGGGGAAACTGAAGTTAAGCCTTCTGGTTCAACTTATAAATTTAAAGAGCCAGGTACTTATGAATTCCAGATTGTAGAATACCCAGTAAAAAGAGTTTCACTGGTTGTTACTAGAGAACCTAATAAATACAAGGTTAAATGTACTCCAGAAGAATTCAAGCTATCAAGTAATGTAACTAGTTTAGCTAAAACCCTACTAACTATAGAGGATGATTATGATGAGGAAGGTTTGGAATGTTACTTGATTGGTAAAGATGATACTAGGTATAAATCTGGGGATACTTTCCAAACATTTGGTACTGGAGTTTATAAGTTTGCTTGTACTAAGGATAATTTAGAGAACTTTGATGGTATAGGAATATTTACCATATATACCAGTATCTCTAAATTCACTTATCATTTATCTAAAGAATATCAAACTTTATCTTTAGAGATGGGAAGTGGATCCGTAAATCAAGAACTTTACTTATCAGTAACTCCTTCTGATGATCCCGATAATCTTATAGATTATGGAGTTAGTATTTATTGTGATAATACTAAGTTAACCGATATTACCTTGAATAAATCTGGTAATGGTAAAGCTAGTGCTACTTATTCATGCAATAAACTGGGAAGTTATAAAGCTGTATGTAAGGGAGATCCTTCAGTTTATACTACTTGGTCAGTATATAGTTATACCAAACCAGAAGATCCCTATATTTATATCGAAGCAGTAAATCCTTCAGATCCTAATTGGATATCTCCAAAGGATTGGGCTAATACTCCAAATAACCAGAAGGTAAATGTATCATATCAACTTGCTGAAGGTAAGTCGGTTACTATCCGAGTAATGCCTTTCGAAATAGAGGAATATGATTCAGTATTACTTATGGAAACCGGAGCAGAGTATAAATTCGAAGAAGTTATTACTTTAGATAAAGCGGGTACCTATACCTTTGTTGGTAAGGGTAATAAAGACAAGAAGGCTACATTAGTAATCAAAGACTATAATCTTGAAGTTAAGATAAGTTGTAGTCCTGAAAGAGCTACTCTAAGTGGGCAAGGAGAAGGAGAAGTATATACCACTGTGGTATGTTCTTCTAATCATAAGGATTTTATAACTGATGTAAGATTAGTGGGTCAAGCCGATTCACATCCAGTACCTTATGAATTTAGAACTTCTAATCCTGGTATTTATATATTTGAAGCTGTTAACAAAACCGATGTAAGGTGTACATTTGAAGTTACTTTAGCTTTTGATGTACAACCAAATGAATTGGTTTGGAACTCTGATGATATTAGCAGTAAAACTTTCGAAATAGATATACCCGAAAATACAGCATGGAGAATAACCCCGAAACCTCAGGAATAAATCAACATTACGACATGTATACTGAAACATCCACTACATCTATAGTATCTAAAGGATTTACGGTAGCTTTTGCTACAGAGTGTCTTCAATTGTTATATAACCTTCGATGGATGATCCTATTAGCATTCATATTGATAATTGCCGACTTCTGGTTTGGAATGAATGCTAGTAAGTTAAAGGGCATACCCATTAGAAAATCCAGAGCTGGAAGAAGAACTTTTAATAAGATAATAGATTATATATGTTACTTATTAATGGGAGCAGTTCTTGGTAAGGCTATTGGAGAACCATATGGGTTAGATCCCCTAGTAGTATCTATAACCGTATTGGTAGTATGTTATGGATTCGAAGTGGATTCTATTTATGGTCATATATGTACATTACACGGAGTAGAAAAGAGATACAGTATCTGGAAGATATTTTGGTCTATAGTAACCTTGAAGTTCAATAACTTATCTGAAGCTTTCAAGGATATGTCAGAACAATCTAGGAATTATAAACAATCTAAAAACAATAGTAACAATGAAAACGTACTTTAAATATGAGGGTTTGATTAAATCTAAGGAGGCAGCAGAAGCAATTGCTGCCCCTGTTGCTCTTGGCCCATTCTGTGGATTCGGCTCAGTTAAGGTATCTGGTAATAAGCTATCAGTTCAAGCTAAAGCAGAAAATGGTAAGGTATTCAAGAATGATGTAGCAGATAGAATTACTGCTAGATATATGGTAAAGAATTCTGAAGATGGAGAATCACCTCAGATAAACTTCGGATGTATTTCTAGGGATGGTTATATATTCATCTCTGATGATGAAGAGATAGTAGTAGATAATATCCAAGGTGCTCAAGGGGCTAATTCAGATATCTTCTTATTCGCAGTTCATCAAGAAGTATCAGAACCAATTGAAAACCCTATTACTTTCGTAGCATATTGGTCTTCATCTTATGAAAGCTTATATACTCTGTATAAACAATCACAGAATCCTTACTATCCCTTAGCAGAAGACAAAATCTCTTGGGATATAGTAAAGAATAATCCTGCTTCACATGAGAAATTAAATTATACCTATCTTAATTCTCAGGTAGAGGGTGCTTGTGAACCCTACAGAAATAGTAAGAATACCATGGTACTGATTGGAGTATATGGTTCTGGTACTGATGCTAATACGAAGGAGTCAGAAAACTATGCAATCATCCCTTATGGAGGTTGTTTCCCTCAACCACTACCCTTTAACTCAGCTTACAATGGGATCATGACCCATTCTATTCAAAGAGTAGAACATGTACTGGAAGGATTCGGAGGTAAAGATGACCAGACTAATGGTATAACTAATCTACAAGAATATCTTACTAATCTGAAGAAAGAGCTTATAGAAATGATTAAAAACTCGGCTTCTTCAGTTCCCACTGGATTAATCGCTATGTTTTCAGGTACTACTCCTCCAGATGGTTGGGCATTCTGTGATGGTATGTCTGGTAGACCTAATCTATTGGGTAGATTTGTAGTAGGGTATGATCCAAGTAATCAGGATTATAATACCATTGGTAACATGGGAGGAGAAGCCCTAGTAACTCTTACTTTAGATCAAATACCACCACATAGTCATAAGATTACATTTAAAGAGGAGAAATGGGGGGACAATGCTGGTAATAGACCATTCCCTAATCATACTAGGCCTGACTCAGGTTATACAGCAGATACTCAAGTAACCGGAGGAGGTAATGCTCATGAGAATAGGCCACCATATTATGTATTGGCTTATATCATTAAACTATAAACCTATATAAACTTTTAAAATTATTAGGGCTTTATTTTATAGAACAGCTAATCGCTTTCGTCCAACACACAAGTGGAATTCTTATTGGGAAATAAGTTACACTGGAAAGGGAACCTCATGCACTGGGTTCCCTTTTTTTTATGTTAGTAATGTAAGTCTTCTTTAGCTTTCTCTTCCCAATATCTTATATCTTCTTTAAGTTCTGAGATATATCTTACCGAAGATTTAGTTCTAGGCATATCAAAAAACTCTACTAATAAAATGTTAGTGATACGAGAACCATCCTTGATTCTCTCTTTAATATAGGGAGGAGGACTAAGCAATATCTCGAAGATCAAATAAGCATCGGGAGATAGGTTCTTCTTCATATATTTATATAACATATCAAGCATTTCTCCTTTAGCTTTCTCTTCTTCTGTATCATCTTCTAGTTCTTTATCATTATCGAATAAATCTTCTAATTGGTAAAGATTCTGATGATATTCTGCTCCCTCTCCATAAGCAGTTCTTAATAAATGATTCTTAAAGATACTGAGAGAAGCTAGTATCCTTGCTTTTAAATGTTCTTCTTCACAAGTACCGTAATATTTATTAAAGACAAATAACATCTTATCCCAGAAATAAGAACTTATGATATCTGGTGTAACATTAAACCTCCTATTATCAATTTGCTTAGTAAGACGTCTGATAACTGGTTTACAGATTTTATACATCCTATCAAAAGTTTCCTTATCATAATTTTCTTGCATAGGCTTCAACCTATGTATCTCTGACCCGTTGTTGCCATTTTCCTTTATCTTCATAAGTCTATGTTTTAAAATGATATGCAAATATAAGTATAATAAATCAAATATAAAATAATATATTAATAAAGTTCACCTAGAAGCTGAGGATTAGTGAGTACTAGGATGAGAGTCTATATGTACAACTCTAACCGAGACTATAGAAATCTATATGATTATACTTAATTATATTGCAATATGAAAAAAGATAATACCAAGTTTGAATTTGACACCAGCTTTCAATTAGAAATCCTAAGGTATCTCTTAAAGGATAAAGAGGGAGGTCTAATAATCAAAAAGATTAAACCAAGTTACCTAGTTCTGATTGAGCATTCTTTAATTGCCGAGGGCATATTTAAGTTCTTCAAAAAGAAAAACAAGATGCCTTCTAAGAATATCCTTAAAGAGGTTATAAAAGAATTACTTGAATCTAAAAATTACGTTGACCTGGTTACTAAGGATGATATACCCAATATCCATAAAATAATCGATGACCTATATTCAAATCCCTTGAATGATTCCGAATACATTCGAGAAAAGATATATCAATTCTCTACCTATGTAGAGATGAAGAACTTGAATGATTCTTTTGATTTGGGTAACTTCGAACAATACGAAACCTATTCAAGGAAAATAGAAAAGATACTTCAAAACTCGAAACCCAAGAAAGATGATGAACCTATCTTTATGATAAGGGATATTACAGAGAGACAATTCAAACGTCAAGCAGAACCATCTGTAATACCTTGTCCATTTAGACAACTGAATGATATTACCAATGCTGGAGGTTACCCAGAACATTCGGTAAATGTTATTCTCGATAAACCTAAAGCTAAGAAAACTTTCTTCATGGTAAACTTAGCAAGAGGGTATTTAAGAATGAAGAAATCAGTTTTATATATAGATACTGAAAATGGTAAAGAACAAATCATGGACCGATTTATTCAATCCTCTATCAATAAAACTAAGAAGGAATTATATTCAGGTGAATATGATAAACTCGAAGCTAAACATCTTCGTAAACTTGCAAGATTTGGAGTTGAACTAGTAGTTGAAAGAGTTCCTGCAATGATTACAGATTGTAATTATATAAGAGAACTTATAATTAAGCTAAGAAACCAGGGCATCAATATTAAAGTACTGATGGTGGATTATGCAGGAAAGCTTGCTTCAATTGCTAGGGATAAAGAGGACTTTGACCGTATATCGAATGTATATATAGATATTCAGAATCTAGCAGAAGAAATGGATTTAGATATTGTATGGACTGCTCATCATATTACCAGAGAGGGTAAGAAACATAGAACTACTAAATATGATGAAAATGATATCTCGGGTTCTATTGCAATTGTTCGTAATGCCCATACAATAGTTGGTCTTAACTCTACCGAACAAGAAGAAAAAGATGATATACTTCGTTGTGAATTAGTAGTACAAAGAGATGGTTTACCTAGTGGTAGAGCATTATTCAAATGCGATGTTGAAAGGCAAAGATGTGTAGAGTTTACTAAAGAACAACGTAAACAGTACGATGAAATATATGGTGAGAAGCTCGAGGAATCTCTCAAGAAGAAAGGGAATCCCGATGCTAATGAAGAGAAGCGAGCTAAAACCAGTGGAGATATATAAACCTAAAATATAAGAAGATTATGATTAAGAGATTAGAAGGAATCCAAAAAGGTCAGAAGGTTTACTTAGTACCTTCAGATTCAAGATGTACCCCACAATATGCCGAAGTATATTCAGTGGGTCCCAAGTATATAAAACTTACTGGAGTTAATATAAGTTTAAGGGAGTTCTTCTCTGAAGATGGAAGATCTGCTAAATGGGGAGGATGGGAACTTTTCCTTTCAAAGGAATCATATGAAGAACATAAAGAGTTACTTTCACTTAGGTCACAGGTAGTTACTTTATTTGAGCAAATGGTACTGAAATGCGAAGACCTAGATAAATTACGTAGGCTAAAGAAAAGATATGCCCAATATGATGACCCATTACCATTTTAACCATGAGTAAGATCACTAATGAATTTAAAACCAAGCTCTACAATTATTTTATTAAGAGCTTGGGCGCTTACAAATATAAACACGGTTGGATGAAATTACCCGTATGCCCATTCTGTCATAGGGAACATAAGATGGGAATTAATCTTTCTATGTACCGTACTAATTGTTTTAGATGCAATTATCATATGAATCCTGCTCAACTAGTAATGGATGTTGAAGGATTTGATACTTATGCCGAACTTTTAAAATTTCTAGATAATGGAAACTTTACAGACAAAGCTTTCTCGGAAGAGAAGATTGGATTATCCGATACTAAGCCCGTCTATCTTCCAGATGGATTTAAACTCCTTAATCAAGGAACATCACAAGTTGCAAGAAGCATTAGAAGTTACATGTCGAGCCGTGGGTTCACTATCGAAGAATTATCAAAACACGGTATCGGATATGTTGCCACTGGGGGACCCTTTTTTTGGGTACCTCATCATACCATATTATTGTAAGGGCACGCTCAGGTATTACAATGCGAGAAATGTTATTGGACAGGGCCCAAGATACAATAATCCAAATAAAGATATTACGGGACTTGGAAAGGAATTTATTATCTTCAATCAAGATGCCCTCGACATGTATAGTTCGATATTTATCTGTGAGGGAGCAATCAATGCACTTACTATGGGAGACAGGGCTATTGCCACCATGGGTAAGGCAATCAGTGCTTACCAAGTTAACCAGCTTATCAAATCTCCAGTTAATAGATTTATATTACTCCTGGACCCTGATGCCATCAAATATTCAATCAACCTGGCTTTCAAATTGGTCGCTTATAAAAAGGTCAAGGTTATACAATTGCCTGAAGGTAAAGATTGTAATGATCTAGGCCGTAAAGAAGTACTTAAGTTAATATATAATACTCGGTACCAATCCTATCAAGATTTATTGAAACTCAGAAACTCCCTGGATTGAGGATTTCCTATTATATTATATAACTTAATATTAGAAACTTATGAAACAATTATTAGAAGCTATAAAAGCTAAATACTTATGCCTCCATGATTGGGAGGTATTACATAAAACCGAATATGTAACTTATTGGGAAATACTTTTGAAATGTAAGAAGTGCGGTAAACTTAGAAAGAGAAGAGTATGAGAGACCCATCTATTCATATAACTAAGCATCAATTCGAAAAGATCCTATCTCAGTTAGAGGTATATAATTTTCCGATTGATGCTTTCTTTGTTATTGCACGAAAAGAAGCAATAAATACTAGAGTTGTAGTTGTTACAAACAATAAGACAACTAAGAAAGTTTCTAACATTTTACTAGCATCTAAGGGAGATGCTGCTTTAGTTGCTGATATTATATATGCAACTCGTATAAAACTAAAGCATAGAGGAGTTAGAAAAATAAGAGAAACAGAACCAAGAAATTGGGCGGTATGTAAAAAGATAGCTGAGCTCTGTAATCAATTCTGTGAAGATTTTCAATTGGATACCCGGGAAGGTTTTATTAAATATATCGAACTAGGTATCAAGAAGATGGACGGTAATTATAATAACCTCCTAAACAGATTATCTTCTATGTCAGAAAAGATTTCAGATTTATATTCTGCTACATTGGAAATGGAAGATGATTCTGGTAATGCTAAAGCTATCCATGATTACTTCATAAAAAGGGTAGCAGATGTTACTGGTATATATGAATCATTTGTTAATCAACCCGATAAGTATATACACTTTGTAAGGCTAGATAAATTCTTATCCGAGAAAGGATGGGATCCTACTCAATTTATCGATGCTCAATTCGAATCTCTTGCTTGGTGTAATGGTTTACCTGAACCTAGTCAGATGTATAATGACAAGGCTATCGAAAGGTATAATAAATACCTATTTAAACATAAGAATCATTCACAATCAGAGGAACCTAAAGTAGAGGGAAGCCTCTGGTCAAAAATTAATAAATTATGAAAGCTTTTAAAAATCGTTTAGAGGAGATGGCAGAAGCCACTGTAAATGCTTTGGATTATTCCGATAGCAAAGTAGAATACCCCGATATTTCTATAGTTCAGAAATGGCCTAAAGAAATAATCTTACCCTTGTATGATTTGTATAAAAATACTCGGTATTCAGAATTAGCCTCAATCCTTATGTATACTCAGCATCAGGCCCGGTTTGAGGAAATAGGAGAATTGATGCTAGGTATCGGATTAGTAGAGATGGTACATTATGATAAGCTGGGAGACTTCTTATTAAAAGCTTCTGATGTAATGGACACCGATATACCAGGAAATAATCAGTTAACTGTACATCCCCTAATAGATCTTGGTACTTCAGCAGAATCTGCTCTAAGATTATCATTACAAGCAGAAAAAGAAACTCTAGAAGAATATTATAAAGTATTCGATTCTCTGAATAAAAAAGAAGAGTATATAAAGAGAAGTGATTATATTCCAGTTACCTATCTTATCCAGAAATTCATTGCTGATGAAGAATATCACATTTCTCTTTTAAAGAAAGCTCTGAAAGAATATGAAGATTCTGGTGACGAACCCAAGAAATGTAAATCAGTAACAGTAATCATATGAAAATCATAATTCGTAATTGTAACGTTGCAGAATTAGATATACCCCTAAAATATGCAACTAAGTTATATAACGAATTTGCTATCAGACACCCCAATGCCTTTTACCTCCGTACTAGGCAACGGGGTATGCAAAACTGGGATGGCAAAATAAAGTATATAACCAAGACTGGTCAATTTAAGATAGGCTTACTTCCTTCAGTATATAAAAGATGTATTGAACTTGGAATTAAGCCTATCATAGTAGATATGAGACAACCTTTACCTAAAGTCAGTAAAGTTGTAACTCAGATAGGTAAGTATAAATTAAGACCCGAACAAAAGAAAGCTGTTAAGGCAATCTTATCTAATAAATTAGGTGAAACACCTTTTCAGATTGGGGTATTAGATTATACAGTAAATGCAGGTAAAACTCTGATTATGTCTGCCTTATATTTATCATATAAGAAGCAATTAAAGACTTTGCTTATAACTAATGACTCCGATTGGTTAAATCAAGCTAGAGATGAATTTAAGCAATATCTACCGGGAGAAAATATTACCTTTGTTCAAGGTAAAGTTTTAAACTGGAGTAATTTTACCATCGGTATGGTTCAATCTATTTCTCGTAATATGAGATATTATCAGAATGAACTTGCTAAGATTGATATGGTATTAATTGATGAGGCTGACCAAGGAGGTAGTAAGCAATATCAGAATGTGATCACTAGGTTATTTAATACCCGAGTTAGAATCGGATTATCTGGTACCATTTATATGAGTAAGCTTGCCAAGGATAAAGTTAAGAATATGAATTTACGTTGTTTCTTTGGCGATGTAATAGCAGAGTTTAAACTTAAGGACTCGATTAAGAAAGGGTATTCAACAAAGACAATTGTAAAAACAGTAGAAGGTAAACCTTGGTTTGGTAATTGGGAATCAGATTGTATGTCCTATAATGAAATATATGATGATTCCATTACCCATAATAAGATTGCCTGGACCATGGCATTAGATAGGTTGAAATGGAACCTTAATCAAGGTAGATATCCTGCTCTCGTAGTATGTAAGCATATTGCACACTGTGAAAATCTATGCAAATTCTTTAAAAAGAAGCTAGATATTAAATATAATATTGCCTGTGTTCATGTTAATACTCATACTAAATTAAGACAACAGATAATGAAAGATTTTAGGGAAGGTAAAATAGATATCCTGGTATCAACTACAATTATTGCTCGGGGTAAAAACTTTCCTAAGCTCAGATATCTGTTGAATACTGCCAGTATGGATTCTCAAGAAAAATCAATTCAGTTCTTAGGACGATTGGTAAGAAAGGATGAATCCAAATCCAAAGTTTACCTAGATGATTTACATTATCCTGGGAATTATTTAAGTAGGCATGGGAATCATAGAAGAAAGTATTATCAAGATCAAGGACTTAAAGTTATCCGGTTAAGTAAGCTCTGGGATAAGTACCCTAGACATAAGCCTTTTCAAGGATAATAATTTCTGACTATAAGTATATACTTTTTCTCCGTAGGAGGAAAGGTATATTACATGTTACGTTAAGAGGCATTAACCATTAATAATCATAAACAATGAAGATTCTACAAAAAATCAAATCATTATTCAATTGTTCTGTAATACCTCCAGAACATATATTCAATGGTATAGGAATAGAATATATAACTCCTATCAAAAAATCCAGGGTTAAGCCTGATGAAGTTCAATATTATTTTATGATTCATTTTCAATCTGGGTTAGTAATCACAGTTCAGATATATACTTCTGAAATAGAAGTACCACCCATTCTTCTGTCTATCAGGGAACTATTTATAAATGGTATAGGACATTCATATATTACTCTGTATCAAGATGAGATGATGGATGTTCAAATCATAAGATATTATCATAAAGAATTTTAAATTGGGAATTATGGCAAAGAAGAAACAAACTTTACCTAATATCAAGAATCAGGATCCCTTAGAACCTATTAATATTGCAGAACTGGGTTCTAATTCAGATCCTTGTTTTGGTATTGGTTATGACTTATCAACTAAAGAATGTAAACTATGCGGAGATTCAGAATTATGTGCATTCAAGATGTCACAGAATATGAATATCACAAGGAAAGAGCTAGAACAGAAGAATCAATACAAGGATTTGGATGTATTAGAAGACACGGTTGGAATCAAGAAATACATCCGAGGCTTGATTCGGAAAGGGAAAGAAAGAAAAGGAAGTTATTACCAAAACCGTTGAGAAATTCGAAGTACCAAGAAAACGTATTAGAGAACTTTATAAAGAATGCAAAAAATAGAAATGATATGGGCTATATTCAAGGTATACCTTAACAACCCAAATTACTATGTGAAACAAGAGGATATACTTGCTAATGTATGCGGCAATGGAAGCAGAGATGTAAGGAGGATGATGAACTCTCTTGGTATTCACAAGGGAGATCCATCAAAATTAACTTATGGCCAACTTTTAAAACAATGTAATATAATATGAACAAATTCAGATTTATCAAAGTAAGAGACGTAAAGTCTCCATCAAGAGGAAACGAAGGAGATGCCGGTTTAGATTTCTATATCCCTGAAGATTTAACTCTACAGGATTTAGTAAAAGCTAATCCACAGTTAATATTCCATTGTGAAATACCTGAACCTGGTAAAGTAACACTTGAATATAATTCAAATAACCAGGTACAAGTAATTTACATTTCTCCATTTACCAGAATACTTATCCCATCGGGTATCAAAGGTTTATTAGAACCAAGGTCTTCTATGCTGATGGCAGCAAACAAATCTGGTATATCAACTAAGCAGGGACTTATCTATACTGCCGAGATAGTAGATTCTCCCTATACTGGAGAGATTCATATCGGTATATATAATACTTCTCATGAGTTTCAAATAATAGAAGCTGGAACCAAGTTAGTACAGTTTATTCATGTACCCATTTATCTTACAGAACCAGAAGAAGTAATCAAGGAAGAATTTGATGAAGATGCTCAGTATTGGGGAACAAGAGGTAACAATGGATTCGGATCAACCAATTAATAATCATAATATATGGCAACTTTAGATGAACTAGCGAATAGGATATCGGTATTAGAGAATCGATACTCAACTTTAAACAGTGTAGTGAACGGACATACTACCGAGATACATAATCTTGATACTAGATTAGATACTGCAGAATCTAAATTGAATGATCATGAGGAACGGCTTAAAACTCTAGAAGTTAAAGTAGAAGATCACGAAAGAAGACTACAACTGATAGAGAATTCTCATATAAAGTATACAGTATCAAGAAAGGTAAAATATCCCAAGAAAGCAGATCAGGGATTCTATTTGTATCTTCCTGAAGACCTTACGATTGATATTCTCATGGAATACAATAACGGAGTAATCAAACAGAAATGGAACTGGTTGAATAGAATCTTTAATCCTCAGGGATTTGGTAAAGTATCTTTCGACTTAGATAGAAACAGTGAAGGACACATTAAAACCATCGTTCTTGGTCAGAACACCAGGTTATTAATCCCAACCGGTATTCATATTGAAGAATTCACTCCAGTTAAATCCGTACTGAAAGCTGCAAATGAAGAAACTAATTCCATCAACAGTGGGTTAGTATACGGTATAGAAGTACTTGGTCAAGTTCCAGGAGATGAAGTAGTGGTAAGTGTATTCAACCCAACTTCTGAGATTATTGGAATCGAAGCTGGAAGTGTATTAGTTCAAGTATTACATTTATTCTCTTATCATACAGTACCAGAAAAAGAATAGTTACTATGGATATTTCTAATCTGAAAGAAAAAGCCCCTGAAATCAAACAGGGGCTTGAACTTGAGAATATGTATGAGATTGGCTATCGTCAATTAGACTGTTATAAACCCTTAGAAAGGTTACCAGAATATCCCATGGATATTAACAGTACTAAAAATCAATCTCTTATGAAAACCCTTATATCTCAAGTAGTAGAGGAGTTAATGGAGGGTTATGAATCTACTTCTAATATAAATGATATTCTAGAAAACAAGGGATGGAATACCAATTTATATACCGACATAGAAGAGATTCAGATAATCAACAATCTACAGAATGCTAATGAAGAACAAGCAGATGCAATAGGATTCTTCTTATCAGCTCTGATATATGCTAATATATTGCCAGAGGATATCTATAGTTGGGCAAACAAAGAACTGACTAAAGGGCAAAAGGCAGTAGAAAACTTAGAAGATGTAATGGCATTCGGCATTCATATGATTTTAGAGATAGATGCCATTAGTAGTATATTCAAAAATTTCAAGCTAATATCCGAAACAATTGAGGATAAAACTTCCGAGTATATAAAGGGATTCAAGGAAATGAGTCCAAATTTGCATACTGATGAGAAAAATATTTTGTTTCAGATAGTGTATGTTTTGAATCTTGCTAGAAATACTCTTAAGAATCGTACATGGAAACAGTCACCAGTAATAACTAAAGAACTAGAATTCCAGGATAGGCTGGTAGAGGCATTCTATTATTATATGGGATTCCTATCAATAATGGGATTTACTCCATTGGGTATATACGAGCTGTATTTCAAGAAAGAACGGTTGAATGAATGGAGAATCACTACACAATATTAATGAAAGGAGGTATTTGTGTCAGGTTGGAATAAACAATTAAATGGCTTAGAGCTTAATACAGAAGAGCAAATCCATTCATTAGAATTTGCTACTTCACAAGAAGCATGGGAAAAGTTAAATGAAGGATTTCTAAGACTAGAACCATCTTTATTTGCAAAAGGTGCTACCGCAAACAGTGGAGTAGCTGTGGTATATAACGTATTTATAAAAATACGTAAAGCTTGGGTAGATCCAGACTTTGATTATGGTAGATGTTTCAATTATAAAGAGACTAAGTGGACAAGCTTACTGAACAATTACATTGATTTCAATAAGCTTGATTTATTGCGTAGTAAGCTGAGAGTACTAAAAACCAAGTATAATCAGAATTACAACGTTACTTATATGTTTAATAATCATCATGATAACGGTAAACAATGTTTAATTGCTGCTACATTCTCCAAACGATTTGGGGAAGACATACCTGTTATTACAATGGTAATCAGGGCATCCGAGATAACAAAAAGGTTAATCTTCGACTTCTTACTAATACAACGAATGGCGGAATATGTGTACGGACCAGAACAATCAGTACAAATCAATTTATTTGCCACTCAAATGTATGGGAATGTAGAAACACTTCTGATGTATCATACTCATAAACCTTTGAAGAAGGTATTAAAGGGAACTGATAAGGAAAATTCTTGGATAAAGAGGTTGAATGAGGTATTTGATAAATTTCAAAATGGTAAAGAGAAAGATTTCTCTAGTTTTAAGGTATTCTTTAGAAGTTTTAAAGTGCTTCGACCAGATTTATATAAGGAAACATATAAATCTATGAAAGCAAAGGAATTACTTCTTGAATATGAAGATATCGAATATCCCGAGAATGTAATCTCTTACTCTCAACGTAAAGCATATAAGAAGAAACTTTTAAAACAGAAGAAATGAGAATTTATAGCAGTAGTTATGAGTTAATGTCTGAAATGGGCAGAGAACTCAACAGTTATGGTCAAACTGTAAAACCAAAGACTTACCAGAATAAGGATATTGAAGGTAATGAAGATTTTGTAACTAAAGAGATCATTTGCCAACAATATTGCTTAACTTCTTTGCAAGATCCAACGTGGTTATTCTTCTATTCAAGGTCTAGGGAATGGGCAGATGCTGAGTTCCAAGAAAGGATTGATACCTCTGATATAATTAATCCAGGTAAAGCTTGGGAATTAAGAAAAGATTTATGGGAACAGTTCTTGGTAAATGGTAAATTTGATTATACCTATAATGAGAGAATCATCCATGTTATTAAACCATTGATAAGATTACTGAAGGATGATAATGACACTCGTAAAGCAGTATTACCAATATTCAATGGTGATATGGACGGATTAGATACCGATTGGTATGATGGTAGTAGACGTATACCCTGCTCTATGTATTATGACTTCCTTATCCGTCAGAATGGTAAAGGAGAAAAGGTATTACACATTTGCTATCACCAAAGAAGTTCGGACTTTGTTACTCACTTTGGTAATGATGTATACCTTGCATGGAGACTAATGGAATATGTAGCTAAAGAGGTTGGAGTAAAACCAGGTTATTTGTATCACACCATAGACTCATTACATACTTATCAAAAAGACTGGGATAAGTTAGCCAGTTCTCTAAGAGTATTTGAGGATACTATCCTATAATACATGCTTTATTTCTATTTTGTTTTGATGTCATTTTCGCAAAATGATTTAAAGTAACTCATATCAGGTTTAAGGAAGTAGGTCTGGGAAGATATACTTCCTTGTTTTATTTAAAAAACTTCTAGTATGGAAACGAAATATAAGATTATAACCAATAAACAAGAGCTAAAGAAACTTATCCAATGCTGTAAGCAAACTGGTTATGCTTCTGTAGACTTTGAAACAAATGCAGAACCTCTTTATAACAAAAGCTTTAAACCTACCATACTATCAGTTACTTTTCAACCAGGTTTTGGATGTTCTATACCATTAGATCATTTTGAAACTAAAAAGTATACTTCTAAGGGGTGGAACTGGAAAAAGATGCTTCGTAAATTTGGTGAAGAAGTAATTGAAAATCCAAATGTAGTTAAGGTTGCTTGGAATTATAAATTTGATGATCAGATATTTCAGAAGTATAATATCTATTATCGAGGAGTATGTTTGGATGGTATGCTTGCTAAATATCTCTTGAATGAAGAAAAACCCAATGACTTGAAGTCTATGGTAAGAAGGTATTTACCAGAATACGGAGATTATGAAAAGCAAGATAAATTCGATAAGATTCCATGGGATAAAAAAGAAATGGAACCTCTTTGCCACTATGGATGTCAAGATACTGATTATACTCTTAGATTAATGCTTTTCTTCGAAAAGAAGCTAATTGACTTGGGATTATATAATACTTACCGTAATTTAATCATGACTGCTTCTAGGGTATTAACTTCTGTAGAAAAGAATGGTTTATATGTAGATAGGGCATTCAACCAAGAATTGTTAGATTCCTACTTACCAAAGATAGAAGCAGCTAAGGAAGTAATATATAATTTGCCTAAAGTAAAGAAGTTTACTAAACTATATAATCAATCCAAGATTGAAAAATACATTGCTAAATTAGAGGAAGAGATAGAAAATTTAGACCCTAGAGTAGATAAGAGAAAGATACAATCTAGGGAACAAAAGATTGCTAATATACGAGCAGGAGTTTTTACTACGAAAAAGGAATTAGAGTTAATTAGACCTGTAAGTTTAGGTAGTTCAGTAGATTTACCTCAATTAATGTATTCAGAGGAAGGATTTAATTTTGAGGTAATCAAAAAGAATGATTCTGGTAAACCAAGTACTGATGAAGAAACTCTTACTAACTTAAGATTAACTGTCAAAAAACCTGATTCACCAAAGGCAGTATTCTTGGATAGTTTATTAGAGTTGAGAGGTTTAGAGAAAATGTATAAAACCTATATTGAAGGTTGGCATGAGAAAACCCAAGATGATGATAGATTACATGGAAGATTCCTTATTCATGGAACTACTTCAGGAAGGTTATCTTCAGCAGAACCAAATGCTCAACAAATACCTAAGACTTCAGTAGACCCAAATATAAAGAAGCAATTAGTTGCTCCAAAAGGAACTCTATATATTGCTAGTGACTTTAGTCAAGCAGAGTTAAGAATCATGGCTCACTTATCTGGAGATGAAACTTATCTGAATGCTTTTAACTCTGGTCAGGACCCTCACTTGGCAATTGCTGCTACCAAATATCATGTTCCTTATGAAGAAGCTTTAAAAATATATGAGGATGAAAATCACCCAGATCATAAGATATGGAAGGTAAGGAGAAAGCAAGCTAAACAGATTGCATTTGGACTTATTTATGGAATTGGTGCTAAATTACTAGCAGTAAAATTATCTGACCCCAAATCGGGTATCATAGTTACACCAGAAGAAGCACAAAAGGAAATGGATATATTCTTTGGTCAACATCCTAAGCTAAAAACCTTCTTAAAGAAACAAGAGAAATTTCTTAGAAAGAATGGCTACTTAGTTTCTTTATTTGGTAGAAAACGAAGATTACCTCAAATATATTCTTCAGATAGAGGAGAAGAAGCTTATGCTTTACGATTAGCATTAAATTTCCCTTGTCAATCTGCAGCTTCTGATATGTGCTTATTTGGTAGTATTTTAATATATTACCTAATGAGACAAGGTAAATTACCTTCTACAAAATCAGTATGCTTAGTCCATGATGCTAATTACCAAATCACTAAACCAGAAAATATAAATACCTGGAGTATTTATGAGATGTGGCAAATTTATCGAAACCCATTAACTAAACCCTATTTTGGTTTTCAGATAGATGATGTTACTATGGACATGGATTTTGTCATAGGTAGATCGATGGCAGAAGAATTACCCTTTATCCCAGGTTATGATTATAGGAAAATGCTTGAACCCGATTTTTCAGTAGAAGAATACATGGAAGAGCATAAGAAATATAAACATATACCTATTTCAGAGTATAAGAAACGTTTTAACAAACAAATGAAACAATATGAAGAAGATTTTAAACGGACCCACGGTATGGAGAGCTAAATGCCCAGTATGTGATTGTGAATTTGAATATGATGTAAGTGAAACTATAAAGATTTATGATACTACTCGGGATGTTTTTAGGATAATATCATGCCCAGGTTGTAAAACCAATATAAAGCATTCAGATTCAGTATCTACCACTACAGAAACGAGAAGAGAGGATACTATGACAACATAACTAATTAAAATTTTAGATTATGGAAAATGACACATTAAAGAAAGAGGCTGACAAGGTAATCAATGTAACTTACATGTTATCTGGAGTATTAGAACAATCATTCCAAGAAATGGATGAAATTTTGGATAGATTACACAAAAGACTTCACCATGAAGACCGAAGGTTAATCAACTCTATCCGAAAATATATAAAATTTCTCAATTCAAACATAGAATCACTCAGAACTCATTCACTTTCTAAGATGGATGAAGAAACAGTAGAATGCTTTGATGATACTACTCTTAGATTCTATGTAATCTTCATGAAATTACTTGAGATAGCTGGTATAGATTATCTTTGTGATTTACGATTGTATTCAATATACAAACTACTTGATAAGTATCAATCTCTTACTGAATATCCAAGGTTGGATCACCAAGCTAATATTGCTTTCTTACAAGTAAAGAGAGATATTGAGAATGGCATGTATTCTGCTGAAGATATGAAAAAAGTTTTTAAGTTGAAAGATGAAAACCGAGATAAATAAACTTAAGGTAGTATTTGAGGGTAGAACCTTAGAAATAGATATTCAAAAGGAATTATCTATCAATGAGAACTTATTAAATTCTCAGCTAAAGGATTCTCCCTCTAGTTATTATATACTTGCTTCATTAAGAGATAAGTATATAAAACAAAGAGATGCTTTAGCAAGAGAAAAAGAGGAAGCATATTCTGCTGCATGGGTATTTATAAAAGATTCCAATGAGAGGTTCAATAATGATTACGTATCTCATAAAGCTAATATAAACCCCAAATATAAATCTATTTGCAAAAGGTATCTAAAGGCTGCAGCTAAAGCTAATAAATTTATAGCTATCTGTAAAGCTTATGAGAGTAGAGAGGGCATCTTAAGAACTCTTAATGCCAATATCCGTAAGTTACAGTAGGAACTATAAAAGATTACTAACTAAATTTTATAAATATGTATAATTTACAACTTATATCAACTCTAGTAGCTAAGAAGCTTGGTAATAGTATTCCAGGTTTACCCGTAGAAAATAAAATCTTGGTATATTCTCCCAAAGAGATTAATACCACTGCTTCTGGTATTATTATTCCGGATATGGTAAAGGAAGGAGTTCCTCGTAAGGGTGTTGTTATTAAATCTGGTGTAATCACAGAAGAATATCAAACTTACAAGGACCACGTGGAAATCGGTCGTATAATCGAATATGGATTGTATGCTGGTAAAGAACATCAATTCGATAAAAACTGTTTACCTCAGGAATTACAACCCTTTTATGAAAAGGGTCTGTTCACCGTATTAGCTTTAAATGAGATTTCATACTCAGAACCCAATAACTTAGATTGATATGATTAAAGATAAGGACAAAAATGAAAAAAGAAATTATCTTCTAGTGGCATGACTACTAAAGATAAGATGTTAGCCCGGAAAAAACAATTAGAATCCAAGGGTAATGGTAGTGGATTGGTATTCCCTAAAGAGGGAACCTTAAGAATGAGAATCAAATCCCCAGGTGATGATCAAGAATTGGGTATTGAATTGATTCAGTTCTATCTGAATAAAGATTTGGGAGGAGTTATTTCCCCGGCTACTTTTGATGAACCCTGCCCATTTATGGAAAAGTATCAGGAACTGAAAAACTCAAAAGACCCAGATGACCAGGAACTTGCAAAGATGCTGGTACCAAGAAGAAAATACGTAGTGGGTGGAATAGTATATTCAGATGAGAAAGGTACTAAGGTAGATTATGAAGGAAAAGATAAGGGAGTATTAATCCCAAGATCAGTATACCAGGATATTATCGACCTTTACTTGGATGAAGACGAAGCTGGAGATATGACAGACCCAAGAACTGGATACGATATAAAAATTATCCGTTCTGGTTCAGGTAAGAATGATACTACATATTCTGCTCGTGCATGTAAACCTACTAAACTTGACAAGAAGTATTCAGGTAACGTAGATTTGGAATCCATAGTAAGATCTCAGATTAAAGATTACGATGAACTGGAGGAAACTTTGGCATCATTCTTAAAAGAAGGAAGAGATTCTGATGAAGAGGATGAAAAACCAAAGAAGAAAAAGAAAGGTATTCATAAAGATCACTACATGGATGATGATGATGAACCTAAGAAGAAAAAGAGAAAGTATAAGTCAGATATTTGATAAATTGGTTTTATAAATGGTTGGTAGAGGAGGTAATTCAAGAAATTGGTTATCTCCTTTATTTATGTTAATACATTACAGTATGGCAAAAGGAAAAGTGGGTTTAAAAGTTCCCTCTAAAAACGAATTACTAAAGAAATATGGGTCATCAATAGTACTTGCTTCTGAAACAAAAGAAACAGGTCTATGGTTACCAAGTACATTCTTTGCATTGAATTATACCTTTGGTGGAGGAATCCCATTTGGTAAAATTCTAGAAGTAGCAGGAGAAGAATCATCTGGTAAATCACTTATAGCATATAACTTTGCTTATTCATGTCAACAACTGGGAGGGCATGTAATATGGGTAGATGCTGAACAATCTTGGATGAATTCATGGGCTCAAACTAATGGAGTTGATCCAGAAAGAGTTACAGTAGTTAATGATACTCGTATTGAGAATGTTGCGGATGCAGTAGCAGACTTAGCATTATATTTCAGATCTCAGTTAATACACAATGAACCAATACTTCTGGTAATAGATTCAGTTGCTGCTATGGATTGTGCAGATAACATAGATTCTAAAATGACAGATGCTAAGGCAGAGATGGGAGGAAGAGCAAAAGCTCTTTATAAATACTTCCGTATCAGAAGCGAATTATTCTATCGATTGGGAGTTACACAGATTTACATTAATCAATTAAGAACTGCATTGAATGTTGGATTCGGAAAAGATAATACAACAACTACAGGAGGCGCAGCACTTAAGTTCTACGCTTCAATCAGAGCTGCTTTCTATTCAGGAAGATCTATCACTGTTAAGCAAAAGGGTAAAGAACGCAAAGCTGGGAAACTCGTCACGGTTCGACTTATTAAAAATAAAGTTGCTCCTCCAAGACCTACAATCAGCAAATGCCCAGTATACTTCAATCCTAAGTTCCATGAGGTTGGATTTGATAGATGCTTTGGATTAGAAGATGTATTGGTAGAAAATGATATAATCATTAAATCCTCTGGTGGAGTATATAAACTCAAGGATAAAACTCTTGCAAGAGGAGAAGAGAAATTTCAAAAGCTTTTGGAAGAAGATGATGATCTAAGAAGAAAGCTTTTAAGGAAAGCAGATATAAATACCATTGGTACTACTCGTAAGAAACTAGAAGCTCTTACAGAAAACTGTTATCCCATAGATGGAGTAGAATACGAATCCTATAATGAATCAGAAGACGAAGAGGAGGAAGACGATGAGTAAGAAAACACAGTTTACAAGGTCTAAGGTAAAGTTGGGAAGTTTATCTTGGACTTCTCCCATTTATCCTCATGGAGAAGGTAGATATCAGAATAAATCTCTAAAAGATAACATACCTGGGTATCCGGGTTATCACATATCTAAAAGAGGTAAAATATATTCAAGATGGGATGTTAATGGTAAGGGTATACTAAGTAAAAGGTACCATTTAAAACAGCCTCACCTAAATAAAAAGGGTAGGTATATTATAGGATTATCTCAACCTGGTATTGGTACAACTAAATGGCTAGTACATAGATGGGTAGCTTTAGTATATTTGCCAAATCCAGAAGGATTACCCTATGTATGTCACAAAGATAATGTACCTACTAACAATTCAGTAAATAATCTTTATTGGGGTACACAAAAAGATAATATGTCACAAGCTTCTAAGGAGGGAAGAATGATTCAAGCAAAAGGTAAAGATAGTGTACATTATAAAGGTACCGAGATACAAAGATCTTATATACCAAGGTTAATTAACCTTGGGTTTACTAGAAAAGAAATCTCGGAAATTATGAATCTAGGAGTTCAATTAGTATCTGATTATTATAATAAATATAAAGAAACATATGGCTAAAAAACTAGTATTAATCATAGACGGATGTAACTTACTTCATCAAAGTTTCCACAAATTTGAAAAACTTAAGTCTACCGATGGAAAACCAAGTGGAGCAATATTCGGATTTTTTAGGTCATTACATGGGTTCCTACATAGGTGGGACCCAGATGAAGTTATTATAACCTTTGATAATGGACACTCTCCTTATAGAGATGCTTTGTTACCAGATTATAAGGGACATAGGAAAAATATTTCAGTAGATTATGAATCTCTTCAATCTCAAAAACGTATTATTATGGGTATGCTTAAGCTCCTAAGAATTAAATATGTTTTTGATAAGCATAATTCTACTAAATATGAGGGAGATGATTTCTTAGCATACCTAGTTTTAAATAAAAAACCCACTGAGAAGGTAATCATAATATCATCCGATAAGGACTTTAATCAACTTATCGGTAAAGACGTAAAGATAAACAATCCAAGAAAAGATGAGATGATTCATCAGGGTAATTGTAAGGAACTATTCGGATATTCTCCTGAAGAAACAGTAGATTACCTTTCAATGGTGGGAGATACTTCGGATGATATTAAAGGTATACCAGGTATTGGTCCTGTAAAAGCTAGGAAAATATTGGACGAATATGGTACTTTGGATAAATTTCTAGAGCATCATCATCAAACTTCTCATGTAGAGATTGCAGAAAGGAATAAGAAGCTTATAGATTTAAGATTATTTCAAAAAGAAGTACCATTATCCAAATTACCTATGAAAAAGTTTGCTAATAAGGAGATAAAATACAAGAAATTCAAAGAAGTTTGTATCGAATACTCTTTAGCATCCTTTATGACAAATGAATTTATGAAACCATTTAAAGATTTGTTATCATGAAAAGAATTATGTTTGTAGGGCCAAGTGGAATAGGAAAAACCACTTTGGCAAAGTTCATAGAAACCAAATATGGTATACCCTTTATATCTGGTAGTATGTCAGATTTAATGCCAGATACAAAAGAGATGCACCATGCTGAGTTTTTACACCAAGAATGTGGAGAACTAATAAACAAGGATTATCAATTGTTGAATCTGAGAAATAAGCTTTTCAAGGATAAAGAAACTTTTGTAACAGACCGTAGTTATGTAGATTTAGCAGCTTATTTCATATATAAACAATCTACTAATATCCCCGAATGTGAAGTAGATGCTTTCTTAGATATATGCAAAGATCTTACAGTTCAACAATGTGATTTATTAATATACCTTCCCTTGAGTATGTACAATATGAAAGAATGGCCAATGGAAGACAATAAGAAGAGAATCATAAATAGATATTATCAGGCTCAGATGTCAGATATAATGGGTAACCTGTTAACTCAGTGGAGTACTTTAAGTGTAATAGATATATTAGTAGTACCCCAATTAGATTTCTACGACAGAATACACATGATAATGTCAAGATTGGATTAATATGAAGAAACAAGTAATAGCAATAGTTTTCTCGGATTTACACCTAAATTTATGGGCTAAGTTCAATGAAGACAATAAAAGAACCCTGAATCATTTCAGGGTTTTGTCGATTATACAAGAGAAATGTAAAGAGTATGATTGCCCAGCACTATTCTGTGGAGATTTCTTCCATAAGCCAGAAACTATGGACCAAGATCTTATGGAATTGACCTATGAGAAATTTAAGGAATTAGAGTTAAGAGAAAACCAGGTAGAGATATTCTCTATATCAGGAAACCACGACTTAAAGAAAGTTAGCTTTATAGGTAATAAACCTTTTTCATGGGTTAAGTTCTTAGAACAATTTGGGATAGTGAACCTAGATTATGGTAAAAGATGTCTGGGTATGAATGCAGTAGTATACGGTATACCATACATAGATCACAATGTAGGTTTATCTGAATATCTGAAAAATATAAAACTTGATAAGAATGCTGATAATATCCTTATGCTTCATACTGATTATCCTGGAGCAAAAGATACGGATGGCAGAGAAATTGATTCAGTAGAAAATCTAAATCTGAATGTACTGAATAGGTTTGATTTAATTATTTGTGGTCATATACACAAACCACAAAGATTATCAAAGAAGGTTTATATGATTGGAGCTCCCTTACAACAAAGGAGAACAGATAAAGATTGTAAACTTGGATATTGGAAACTTTATTCGGATTTATCTATGGAATTTATAGAACTGAAAGGATTCCCAAAATTCGTAGATGTTGAATCCGAAGATGAAATTAAGGATGATGGCAATTATTATACCATTTTACCCAAGAAAACTAGTATTCAAGTAAATATAAATCATAAGATTACTAAGCAAGTTTCTAAGAAAACTCTAGCAAAAAGGTATTTAAGGGAGAAAGGCATAAAGGATGATGCTAAGAAACAACTTTTAATTGATACTTTAAACAAAGCTGAATCATGTTGACATTTACAAGGTTAAATATACAGGGATTCTGTTCTATAGATTCCTTCAGTTTACAATTAAACCAAGATTGTACGGTTCTTATCAAAGCTCCTAATGGTTTTGGGAAATCAACTTTACTGAATGCCTTGGTATGGGCATTATATGGGAAAAATATAAAGGGAGTATCTGAGGTAAATACTTGGAAAGAATACCAACCCAAAGATTATAAGGGAACCATGGTAGAAGTATTTTTTCAGAAAAACCAAGATTCCTATAAGGTAATCAGATGTCAAAAATTCAAAGATTACCTAGAGGATGGTGCTAAGGGAAATGATAGACTCATAATCATTAAAAATGCCGAGATTATTAATATCAAGGGTAAGAATGAATTACAGAATGCCATCAATAAAGAACTAGGATTATCCTATCTGTTATTCATGAACTCAATTATGTTCGGTCAGGGTATTAAGAGATTAATCCAAGAATCTAATTCGGATAAGAAAAAGCTTTTTGAGGAAGTATTCGATTTAGAATACCTAAATTTAGCAAAGGGTATAGCTAATCAAGATAAGGCAGTTATCTTAAATGAGATTAATCAATTAGAATCTGAATCCTTTTCACTAAAGAAAGAATTAGAGGCCAATAAAGAAGCTTACTTCGATTTGAGGTCAAGGGAGAAATCCTTTAAGAAGGATCTCAGAGAAAAATCTAGGAAACTAAAGGAAGAACGAAAAGACCTAACTGCGTTACTTATTGCAAAACAAAAACATATTTCGGATGAGGTAGATGTAGCAATAGAACAAAAGGTAAGGAATCAAACTAAGGCAGTTCAAGAGATAAAGGCACGTATAAAGATAAACAAAGAAACTCTTAGTACTCCCTTGAATGAATTGGTGGATCAATCAATAGAATTGATCAAGAGTAAACAATATAAAAAAGCTTTGAAAATGCTTACTCCCATTAGTAAAGCATTTAAAGAAAGAGAAGAACTTCAGGAACTCTATGAAGAATCGGTTGAAAGATTAGATGAATTAGAGTTTAACTGTAGTAAATATAAAGCTTTAGTAAAGGAATGCTCTGATATTGCTTCAGATTTAGCCGATATCGACCAGGAGATTAAGGACCTCAAAAATCAAAAACTAAAAGTAATGTCTACCAAGTATAAAGAGAGACTAAAGAAGATTCGTAAGGACTTAAGAAAGGTAGATGAGGATTATCATAATAGAGAACTGGAGTTAGAGAACTACAACTGGTTGATAAATGACCCATTGGGTAATAACGGGATCAAGGTCTACCTATTCGATTCATCTCTGGATTTATTAAATCGTACTCTTTCAAGTTATTCAGAGGTTCTTGGATTTAGAATTGAGTTTAATATTGACCTTAATTCTACTAGAAAGGACTTCGTTACCCTTATAGAAAGGGATAATCACATAATTGATTATGACGAGCTATCAGGAGGAGAAAAACAAGTATGTAATCTATGTATGGCATTCGCAATGCATGAGGCTTTGACTGCAAGTAAAGGTATTAACCTTGCCTTTTTGGATGAAGTATTCGAATCCCTAAGCTCAGATAATATAGAGTTGGTGATAAATCTCATAAAACATATCTTCAATGGAAAATCCCTATTTTTAATAACTCATCATGACTCATTACCTTTATCAAATACTAAGATCCTGCAAGTAGAGAAAATCAAGGGCCTTAGTTATTATAAACCACTATGATCCATAAACAATACAATGAAATTATGGCAAATAGTAAAAAGAAAGGTTCAAGATTTGAACTCAAAGTCTCAAAATGGTTTACGGAATGGACTTCTTTCAAATTCGGCAGAACACCTTACTCTGGTGCAAATCATCAGAGTAGGGATTTGTCTTCGGATATTATGTGTCAGGATGAAAGACATGCCCATAGATGTAAAATCTCGGTAGAATGTAAAAACTACAAGGATATTAAATTTGAACATGTATTATTGGGTAATAAATCCTGTGATATATTAAGATTCTGGGAACAAGCAAGTAAAGATGCTAAAAGGGCAAAGAAGGTACCAATCTTATGTATGAGATACAATTCAATGCCTGCAAATGAGTTTTTCTTTGTAGTAGAGGGAGGTCAAGGTACTATTGGAGATTATATATGGAGACAATCTAAAAAGGCCAGTATGTCAATATTTACCTCAGTAAACTTGTATATCTTCTTAGCAAGTGATATATTGGAAAATATTGATTACAAATCAATCCATAAACAAGCTAAGTTAATCGTAAAAAACTCATAATATGAAAAAACGTATCCCATACTCCTATGTAATCTTCTACCTAGAAAGAAAGTATTATCACCTTATCGAGAAAGAGTTAAAAGAAAAGGGATACGAAAATATCAAGGTTATTATCCCTACTCTAGATATACTTAAGAGAACTGTTAAAGGTAAGATGATATTTGAATCTGTTCCTATACTTTTTAATTATGGCTTTATGAGAATGCCCACTGAAAAAGCATTCTCAAGGCCTTTTTTAAACAAACTAAAACGTAATATCTCAGGCATAAGAACATTTCTTAAATCTACTGAGACAATGCACGAAAGGAAAAAGAAAATACGCATTGATAATGCAGAGGATTTCGATGATTTTTCATTGGTTGCAACTTGTTCTAGAAAAGATGTAAGAAGGTTCATAAGATTAGCAAAAGCAAATAAAAAATACTCTGTTGATGATCTTATGAATGTAAAACCTGGTGATTATATCGTTTTAAAAGGGTATCCCTATGAAGGTATAGATGCTACAGTATTAGATGTAAATTACTCAAATAGGACAGTAAAAGTACTAATCTACCCAGAACATGGTAAAATGGAAGTAACTCTTGATTTTGACAGTGTTCTTTACAGTGTATATCAGGATTCAGACCCAGATAAATTACATTGTAATAACTTTGACTATGACCCAAATTCTATTACTTCTGAAAAGATAGAAGAGAACATTAATAAAAGGAGGCGTTAATATGAATGAATACCAAAAGAAAGCATGGGACTGTTTGACTCCAACTGAGCAGCAGTCCCTTTTTCTTCAGTTATCAGAGAGTAAATCCTCTTGGGAAGCTGGAGAGATATTAAAGTTATCTCATTATAAGTACTTAGAAATAAAAGAAAGGTCTGAAAAGTTCTTCCGATTATTTTCGGATTTCTTCGAAATACATGAGTCAATATTTAGACCAGATTGCCCATGTGAAAGAAACTTCCAGGATTATATCGAGGCTTGTATAGAAAAAAGGATGAAAAGGAAAGAGGCTCTACTAAATACTGGAGATGCCTCCCAATTAGTTCCTAAGGTAAATACTCGTAATCTAGAAAGAAATATAAGAAGACTACAAGGTTCAGATAATGAATGGGATAAACATTCTCTAGGTTTGATATTAGAATTCGATAGATGGAATAACTTTAGGATATTACCCAGGCAAGTACAGCAACCCTCTGCTTTCAAAAGAAGAGCCAATAAGAAAGAAAAGATTTATATCAACTACTTATTAGAGAAAGTACCAGAATGGGTTCATACTAAACTAAGAGAAAGGTTTAAGTATAAGGTAAAGCCTAGTATAAAGAAATGGTGGGTATGTTTAATATCTGAAGATTTATATACTGATGGATATTTATTACTTCCCGTAAGACCTACAGATGAGGTAATGAGGGAATTCAGTAAATTCTACATGTATATATTCGAGGATAAGGATGATGCAGATACATTTGGATTCATGGTATCTAAATTCAATGCCAAGACTACTACTGTAAAACTAGGTCAGAAGTTTTGGCCAGAATATAGATTATGTATCGAAAAGGCTTTGAATTACAATCAGGTAAATAACATGGATTTCAATGTGAAGCAATTGGATATGGCCTATAACACTCACATAAAACGAAAACCAAAGAAGAAACCTCAACCAGGAGCTGCTAGAGTGAAAGAAGACTCCTTCTATTGATCCTCAGCTAATATTAAAATAATAGATAGAATATTTTTCTATATAATATATAAGTATTATATTTGCACAAGAAAATTAGACAATTTTAAATATAGACAATATGAAGAATACCAACTTAGACATCCGCTTTAACAAAGCAAATAATATCATCAGCCAATTCAGTGATAGCTGGGATGATGACAAATTGACCCTATTACCCAATTTCCCAAAAATTAAGGATATGGTATCAAACCACATTACTCAAGAGAATTACTTATGGTTAATCACTTATGATTTACCTTATGATCTCTTCTACAAAATAGATAATATGGGATTAGTTCCCTATGGGCATGTAACTCATGAAGAATTAACTCAAACCTATTACAATCAAAGATTCTAAAACTATGGCAAAGAAGAAAAAAGATAAACCAGCTCCTTCTAGGGAAAAACAGAATTTCCTAGGTGCTGCAGGAAGAAACATGAAATACAAGGATCTCAAAAGAAAGGCAGTAATCCTTGGTATGCCATTTCCAGATGCTTGTGCTGCAGGAGTATTTGATTTAATCAAGTATATCAGTAACTCTACTAACAAACCCGATAAATCCTTAATTGACCAGTATGATGAATGGGCAGATAAACAATTGGAAGCAATTGGTTATGATAAAACTGACCCAATCCGTAATTCAAGATTAAGATTAGGATTCTTAGGAGAAGAAGGAGAAGATGGCATTCGAAAATTAAAAAGAGTACCAGGTATAAAGAAACCCAAAGAAAAGAAACCTCCAAGAGAAAGAGATTCTTTTAATCTAATCAAGGGTACTAAGAAATCCTACTGTTATGAATTAACCGAAAAGGGATTTGACCAAGAGAGAGTAGTAAGGAGAATGAAAAAGAAATTCCCTGATGCTAATGAGAAATCCATTCAACTCTGGTACAGGGCTGCAAAAAGGAAATTAAATGGTAAAACTAGCAAGGGATAATCGAAAAATATACCCAGACTTAATATATGTATGGACTTGGAGGCCTGATGAATATTGGGGATGGACCAAATATCAATATGCAACAGAAAGTAAATACCGAACCGAGAAGTTGTTATATAAAAAACATATATGTGGTTTAGGATTCTTTTCAAGATACCATGCTAGAAGAACCATAACTCTTTTATTAGGAGTAGATGCCAATTTATACATTCATACTATCAAGGGTAAGAATCTTATAAAACAAGGCATAACTGATTTACCCAAGAAAGGTCATCAATCGATATTCTTTAAGGGTAAGCCAACTAAAATACGAAGATTTATCTTTCCTGCTGAAGCAAGAATGGATAAACATAGGAGAAGGCATTTTGTAGTAAGAATGAATAAAATTTATAAGAAACATGGAAGAAGGGCATTCAACAGGGCATACCAAATTGCATTATACGGGTATAGGGATGAATTCTCACCTGAATATCGAAAGCAAAAGAGATTACAGGTCCATTCTGCTATCCTACAGGAGATACAACAAGCTGAGTCAAGGGGAAAAGAACCAATTTAACCTTGATTGCTTGAATCATCCTCCTAGGATTTGGCAAATAGCCCTGTTCCTTACCAAGGTATATCATATTAAGTTTAATCGTATCTTATTCAAAAAGGCCTACGATTTCTTAGATGACTTTGGAGAAGCTTCTCTGAAATTTCAGAATCAGGTTATTATCCCAGATAAATATCTCATAAGAGAATTACAATGGGAACTATGGAAACCTCTATCTGATTATAAAATAAGGAATAAGTATGCTTACTTCATGACCAATAGGAAACTAGATTCAGAAATTTGGGTCTACCCAATAAGATTTTCTGATAACTATGAAATTTCGAAAAAAGGGAAATATCAATCATACACAGAAATGATGGGTAAATTGGGTTTTCCAGGTTTAACTAAAATATCATATAGCGATGAACACTAAATTAGAACAACATGGACCATATAATCCATTTGAGGGCAAATCCTTTAAGATTATGACCTATAATCAAGTGGACCAAGTTATAAACTCTGAAGTAGTTGAAATAACTTCACAGGAACAGTTTAATACCGTTCTAGAAAACATAAAACAATTTAATAATGCACATGAATCTTTGGGACCATTCCTAAAGAAGTATAAAAAGCTTATAACTGAGTGATTAACTATATTCATTAACAAACCATTAAAATTAAACAATTATGGCTAAGAAAAAAGAAACTAAGAAAGTTGAACTTAAAGAAGTATCTAGAGTAGAAATCAACGGTAATATCATTATTACTTACGAAGATGGCTCTGTAAAAATTATCCCGGCTCCTATTATGTTGACTGCTGACCAGGCATCTGAAATTTTCGGTTCAGAAGACGAAGAGGAGGAAGAATCTGATGACGATGAGGACGAAGAAGAATCGGAAGATGACGAAGATGAAGATGATTCTGAAGAGGATGAGGAAGACGAAGAAGATGAGGACGAGGATGATTCCGATGAAGATGAAGAAGATGAAGAAGACGAAGTAGGAGGAAGAGGAAGAACTGACTGGAGAAGCTCTTGCTGAAATGGACTTCGAAGAATTGGAAGATGTTTGCGATGACAAAGACCTTGATACTGATCCAGACGACTTCGATGAAGAAGACATTGAGAAACTTCGTAAGGCAATTGCCAAAGAATTAGGTATCAAATTGCCGGCTAAGAAGGAAGCTAAGGATAAAGGTAAAAAGGGTAAAAAATAATCCATTTACCTAGCATAAAGGGTAGGAATCATCTCCTACCCTAAAAATTAACTACTATTAGGTTATGTAGAAGTCACAACTTATTTATAACACAACTTTTAAAAACTTATTAAGATTATGGCAAAGAAAAAAGAAGACACCAAGAAAAAGGGTGCTAAGGAAAAAGATCCCGAAAAAGAAGCTAAACGCAAAGTTCGTATGGAAGCTATTAAAAACCGTCCTGCAGGTCAGAGACCGAACGGTAAACAAATCGATGTTATCAAGATTTCTGATAACTCAGAAGTTCAGAACTTCGGTTATGCAATCAAAACAAAGAAAGGTGCTCAGGGAGTATTGGTAACTTCAGTATTGGTAGTAGATGGTGCTCCAGTAAACACATCGGTTGCTTTTGTTCCCGGAGAATTGGCAATTAAGTCAAAGAAAGGACATGGTATTATCACTACTCCGAAGTCAAAGAAAGAAAAAGACACTGACGAGGAAGTAGATGAAGAAGAAACTTCTGAAGAAAACGAAGACTAAACTCCATAAAGATTATACATTATATCAATTATCCAAAGCCCATTGCCCATAAAGGTGATGGGCTTTTTTATTTTCATAACCTATGGTAACCAAAGAAGAGATAAGAAAGAATATACAAATCATTGCACTTAATAATCTGATAGAAGATTATACTTCATTTCTAGAAGTATGCAAAAATCCCTCAGAAAGGGAATTAACAGAAAACATAATATCAGAAGCTAAGGAAATGATTTTAGAATATCAATCCCAAATAAAAAGGCCACAATGGGAAAAAGATCCTTCTCATCCTTAATTTCACAGATTGCTGAAATATACAAGGATATCAAATACTATAAATACCAAGCTCATATATCCTTGCAGCAGAATAAGATGGGTGAATATAGGAAACACCAAGCCCATATTATGTATCAGAAAAGAAAACTTTATTCTTTATCACAAAGAGTAAAAGATATTCTTAACAATCCAGTTCTAGAAGTGAAATATATATGGGGAAATGAAACTAAAACCAGTATTTTCTCAGGATTAACCCAAAGAGAGATATCTGATTATCTTCATACTTGTGCAATGGTAAAAGGGATTGAATTAAAAATCCTAGAAATCAAGGAAATCCATACCTTTAATTCGGATTCACCTCTATAGGAATATAAACTCATAAATTAATAAAGATATGACAAAGAAAGTAAAACCTGCTAAAAAAGCAAAGAAACCGGCTAATAAGACTCCGGAAATCACAGAAGCTGCAAAGGCTTTGGAAAACTACCTGAAAGAAAATAACCTGGATCCTGCAAAGGATTGGTCAAAGGACAAAACTCACGGTAAGGCAGTAAAAGAACTTATGGCAAAACTTAACAAGGAAAGAGATAAAGTTGCTGCCCAATATCCTGAGAAAGACACTGCTAATCAGAAGAAGCTGGTAAAAATGAAAAAGGCTTCTGAAGATGAAAAGAAAGCTAAGAAGGAAGCTAAAGCAAAAGAGAAAAAGGAAAAAGCTAGTTCAGGTAGAACAGCAACTAAATACGATTATCCTTTGGTAGACGGAAGAGAAATGACTTCCGAAGAAAAGAAGAAATATCGTATGGCTCAGAGAAAATTGGCTGCAGGTAAGACTCCAAAAGAATCTAAGCCGAAGGAAGAACCTAAGAAGGAATCCAAAAAGGATAAGCCTTCTAAGAAAGATAGAAAGGCCAAAGATTCTAAGAAGAAAAAGGCCAAAGACGAGGATTAATTTCCATTCTTATATTTGTTTTGTTAGTTATTAGTAGTTTTGGGCCTGGCAATAATTTTTGTCCAGGCCCTTTTTATCTCTAAAGTTATGAAAGAAGAAAAAGAAATATTCAAACCCAAACTGCGTATCACTACACTTTCAGAAAATGGTAATCCTTTATCTGATAGATTAGTAGATGCTTGCACTGAGATGTATGCCGGTCCAAAGGTACAACATAAAGGTCCCATAAGAATAGAAGTAACCCTTGTTAATCAACAAGATATTTCTCAATTCAAAGAATACTTGGATAAATTATCTGGTAACTTACCAATCAAAGAATCTGCAGGTAGAGGAAGACCCTCTAATACTCAATCTAAAGAATTGGAATCCCCAAGAGAAGATATCCTTGCTGATGTAGAAAAAATGGTAAATGAAGGCAAAAGCCAACAGGATATTATTAAGTATCTTAGAGATCTTGGATTTGTATTCATCCTTACTGAGGATTTCTTATATCACTTTCCAGGATTTGAATTCGATAAGAAAGATGTTGGAGAAGCAACCGACAATAAGCAATATCCAAATTCGTACTCCTGGATGGCAAGATGTATCAAACGGGCCAAAGATCCAAAGGCAGATAAATTCGATCCGATGGTCATCTTCGGTTTTAGCATCCTTGGTGGACCATCGAAGAAAATTGTTCCGTACCTTTATAAAGAAAGGAAGAAACCATTAAGAGCATCCATTGGTAAATCAGTTATATCATTCTCCCAGGCAGAGTTCACTAAATTGCCCACATTTATGTTGGAAGAGGAAAGGGTAAAATTCTCTACTGAACAGAGACAATTAATCCTTAATCAAGAAAAGAAGCCATCAAAATTCTTTTTGAGATGGTCTAGGGATGTATTATTGCCTAATTCAGTATATGAGAAATTGAAAGGTAGGGATGGATTAATTTTCAAGAATGACCTTATAAATGAAAAAAGATAATATACCAGGTTTAGAAGGTTATTATATAAGTAGATTAGGTACTTTATGGAGCAGATATCATAAATCTGGTAAATTAACTCATAGTGAATGGCATAAAGTAAAACCAAATCATAATCAAAAAGGATACCTTTTTTGTTCAGAAAAAGGGTAAATGTTGGTATTTACATAGGTTAGTAGCATTAGCTTGGATACCTAATCCAAATAATTATCTAATAGTATGTCATAAAGATAATGTAGTAACTCATAATTGGTATAAGAATCTTTATTGGGGAACACAGAAAGATAATATGCAACAATGTATTAGAGATGGAAGAACTCTCAAGGGAAATAAAAACCCAATGTATGGTATATCTAGGAGAGGTGCTGCTAATCCAAATGCTAAATTATCTAAAGCTCAAAGAAGAGAAATTAAATTTAGATATGAATCTAGGGAAAAGATTTGTAGATTAGCTAACGAATTCAAGGTATCAAGATTGACCATAAGAAGGATTGTAAACCCTAGCTTAAGATCTTAGTATAATCCACTACCTACCTCAGCAATATTTGCATATTATATATAAAATTTATATATTTGTATAACGAAATAAATAATAAGAAAAAATGGATGCAGAAACCAAGACGGTTATTAAGAACATTGCCCAAATCCAAGTTGAGGCATTAACTCATATCTCTAAAAATTTAGAGGATACAGACCATTACCTTCTTAAAAAACTTCTTCAGATTGAAGAGGGAGAAATAAGAGGAGTATTAGATAATATGATAAAACTCTATTCAGATATGATAGAATATCCTCAACTTATAAAAACTCTTACAGAGTATCAATTATATATCTGCTCTCATATCCTATGGAAAATGGAAGAAGAATGGATAACAGATAATTCTCAAGGAGTTTTGGGAGCATGGGCAATCATTCAAAAATATACCAACGTATTACATCCGGAGTTAACACTTTTAAAACTTTAAATTATGGACAGAGAAGAATATCTTGAATCAGTTACCATGAATACTGGTATTAAAATGAATCCAGTAGAATCTTCTAATATAGAAGGTATTGGGTATGACAACAAAAACAAACACTTATGGGTTGTTTTTAAGGGCAACAAAGTTTACCGGTATGATTTAGTTCCCAGAAAAACTTTCGAAGAACTAATGAATGCCGAATCTAAAGGGAGATATCTTAATTCTCATATTAAAGGACAATATGAAGCTACAGGATATGAACTCAAAAACTAAACATATTATTTTTCCGTTTTCCATTCTGGGAGTTACTCTTTTGGGATTCACTATTGCCAACACCAATAGTACCCGGAGGGTAACTCCTCCTTATGTAAAGGAGAGTAGAGAAGATTCTATTAGAAATGTAAAACGGTATGAGGAAAGCAAAAGAAGAGATTCTATATTCTTTGCTAAAGTAGATTCTATAAAGAAACTAAAGGATTCTCTTAGTAATCGGAGATTATACCAATATGCTTTCCTAGTAAGAGTTACTCCAGATAATATAATATTTACCGCAAGGAAATCTGGTTATCAACAAGTAACTTTAGATGCTCATTATACTAAACCCAGAGTATATTACCAAGTATTCACTTCCGATAAACCTTTATCACCGGAGGAAGCTTCTGCTTATGCCGAGAAATATGAACATGATCCCAGTAAGGTAACTATATTAACCGTAGAACAGTATAATCAGAGATATGGTAAATCATCATCTATTTCAGAATATGATATCTTTACTGAAGGCCTAGATTCCTACTATGATGATCCCGAAAACCTAGATGAGAACCCAGATGAAATCTTTGATTTCCTACTCGACTAGAGATCCTCAGCTATTGATAAAATAAAGTAGAATTATTTTTCTATTTAAAATATTATTCTTATATTTGCATAGAGAAAATAATTAATAACATTTTAAAATTAGTCAATTATGAAAAAAGTAAATTTGAACAAGGTAACCGAGTTAATTAACAACCAAGTATCTAACTCATTGAAGGAAGTTAAGGCTTCTAAAACACAAAAGCCAAAAGAAACTAAAGAATCTAAGGCTAAGGAAGAACCCAAAGCAAAATTGGTAAAAACTACTACCAAGGAAGCTTCTACTAAAAAGGAAGAAGTTGTCAAGGAAGTTGCCAAACAACAGAAACCTAATATCATCGAACAAGTAATCTCCAATCGGGAAGTGAAATACATTTACCCAGATGATGTTACTGATACTCTTTCAAGAAAGAAATGGAGACAACAAACCCGTAATGAACTTCGTAAATTAGAAAGGGAAATGCTCCGAATCCAAGATCATAACTCTAAAGAATACAAGTCTGCCCAAAATAAATATATTACCTTCCAGAAAAAAGTACTGAAGGTAGATGAAGCAGTATAATTAACCCTTTGTTAACCCGGGACTGGGAACACATTAGTTTGCTATTTTCAAATTCCCAGTCCCATATTTATTTTGGTTATGGACTATCGAATATTCTCCGATAAGGAGATGGAAAAACAGGAAAAGGACATGGTAGAACTTCACAAGAGATGTGTAAAGAATTACCTTGTTCAAAGATCTCTCAAACACAGAAAGATTAAAAAATTCTTTATCGTATATGATTATTATCTAGGCACTGAGAATATAAGAAATTACTTTTTCAGGCCTATAGATATGTTCGTAAGGTTTTTATTGTTGGGTAAACTTGAAGAAATAGAAGATTATGTCAAAGCTGATTCTAGAAAGAAGAAAAGAAAACATAAGAGAAATAAAAGTATGGTATCTTCAGAGTCAAAAACTATACGAAGAAAAAATGGTAGAGATAAATAAGACCAGCAAGGTTTTATTCTCTGGATCAGTATCTTCTATGGTTGCTTGTTGGAGAAATGCTTTACTCTTGGTAAGAAGATCTTATAGGATATCGAAAGAATCTAGAATTTCTTTAAGAAACCTTCAATATAATACTAGGGATATTAATGCAATAAATGACTTAGAATTAGGTCAAGGTGTTAAATTTATAATCATTGAATTATGTTTCGAGAAATAGTAAAAGATGTATATATCGGTAAATCACAACTGGGGATCTGGGTAAATGGGAAAAGGGTCCCCAAAGAAACTCTGGTAAAGGATATTGCCTTACCAACCTTACTGGGAAATAAATTGCCAGATTATGGTACCATAGGAAATTTTACCCAGTGGGAATTCGAAGTTAACCCAGGAGGCAATCACAAATTATTTATCACAGGTATACCCAAGAAAACTTATGACTTGGATTTATACCGATTAAAAGGAAGATTATGGTCATCCTATTACGAGGATGATAAAAGGGGATACTTATTTCAGGTATTACCCTATGATGTTAAACACTTAGAAACAGAGATATAATATAATGGAAACAAAAGATTACGTAAAGATATTTAGACTAGATCAAGAGAACTTCCAATTTAATAGAGGGGAGTTTATGAATAAAATGGGAGAAGATTTACTAGAAGTATGCCAAAGGCAACAAAAGATAAACCCAGCAACTGGTCACATATATTATTCAGATTTTAAAAAGGTAGTAAAACACTTCGAGGATAAATTTAATGAAATCAGTCGGCAAAGTATAAGACCTCTATCCCAGAATTTATGGAAGGCATTCTTTGCAACTCAGGTAGTGCCCCTAAGAAAACTCTGGTACCCAGAAACACAAAAAAGGATAGAGGAAATGAAAAATAACTCTAGTGAACAAGACAAAAAATCCTCGAGAGGTAAAAAAGGCAATTATGGCAAAGGAAATCGTTGACCTTCATGGCAATATTTTTAAGGTAATTAAAGGTTGGGAATTTTATAACAAGGTTCCCAACCTTGAAGGAAATTATACCTGGATATTTACTAGGGATAGGATTACCGATACTCAATTCATTTTGGCTTTAAATGAAGAACTCAATATAGCAGTTGGTTATTGGTATTCTAATATTTATCAACTATACGTAGCTCGTCCTCTTAAAAGGATTGGATACGATGAATCTAAGGATATAAGAAAAGAATATTTGTATAATGGCAAAAGACAACATAAAAAGATTTCCTAGACCTATGGGAACTACTGCAATGGCAGCAGAATACCAAAAGAGTCAGAATCTTGAAGATTTACAAAAGGTATACAACTACATTATTAATCACTGGTTGATGGGTAATGGTATGCTATGTGGGATTATGTATGATATTAATACCTTCTCAACAAAGACAGGTATAGATATCAATTACATACGAGTATTTATGAGAGATAGATTATTGCAATCTAAGCTCTGGGATAAAGAAAGACAGGAAGAAATGCTACAAGCTCTATTGGGAGAACAAGTAGCATGGGCTTTAGAGGATAGAATGGAAATCTCCCATCAGGTAAATATCCTAAGAGAATCTCAGGGAGGACATTATATTCCATTCATATCTGCTGAATTGAATAAAGCTCTTAAGATGAAACTAGATTCTTCTACTTCATTACAGTCTATCATACGTACATTTATGGGTGGAGGAACTACCAATATCTTTAATCAATTTGGAGATACCCAGAATAATCAATTAAATCAGAACCAAGGCATATCGATAGATGAAGCTAGAAAGATTATCCTAGAATCTCAAAAGATAATGGACAAGCCACAGGAAGCCAAATTATTGGCAGATCACTATGATTTATCTTCTTTACCCGAGGTAGTTGCTACTAAGCAAGAGGGAATTGATACTACCAAAGAGGGCCTTACTTTGAATACTGCAGAGATGAGGCAAATTACTGATGATTATAAGGGAGCTATGGAACTCTCTTCAAGAGAACACCATGAATTAAGAAGAGAGATAGAGGCTAACATAGATCCCGAGGATCCAGACCCAGAAATGGATATCTATTTAGATGAGGAGCAATATGAAGAAAAAGAGCCTACCTCAATAGCTGAACAATTCCTCAACAGGTAATCGAGGTTTATTGCATAATTAATTTATTATTCTTAAATTTGCATCAAAATAAATAATAAGATTATGGATAAAACCACATTAAAACAGCTTAAACCAGGTACACTATTCAGATTAAAAGATTCTGAATCCAGTCCAGTATGGGTAAGAGATCATTATGATAGGTCTTCTAAAACTTATGCTTGCCATAAATACGAAGACTACAATCATGAAGCTTTCTTCAAAGGAACCAGAACAGTATTCATTAATTTTACATATTAGACATTATGAACATCAAAAACCTATTCAACAGATTTCGTAAACGGGAACCAGAGTTAAGTTATTCCCTGAATCTAATCTACCTAGAAGATACTAAGGTAGTATTCAATCAGAATATACAATGTGCTAAAGACCTAGAGAATTATCTATCTGCCTATATGAGACTATTTGGCATGTATTCAGATAAGCCTTATGTACTAATCTATCAGGAATACAAAAACAGATATTGGATATATGACAAAGAACCTTACCTACTATACTACAAGGTACCACTTATAGTTAACCTCAGTAGAAAGCTATCAGGTAAATCAGACATGGTAATAACCAAAGAAAAATACCAAGCTGCTAAGGATTTAGTTCCAGCCCATGAAGTATCCGATAGATTCAAGATACCAGAATATATTACTGGAGTCTTTACAGATATCTGGTATAAATGCCAAGGATATATGGATACGGACCATGTTGGTTTAGAGGAGATACTGGAATTGATGCAGTACAATTGGTTAAAGGAATTCGAATTATTAGTATTCAAAAGGAATTATGATACAGATGTGTTATTCCTTAATCATTCTCTTACCCATATCTTAGATCAGACAGAAGAAGAGGGCAGAAGAATATGTATTCAAAACATTATCGAACGTAACATAAATCAAGAAAATCAAGATGAAAACGAAACAGTTTAACGTAAGTCAGTCTAGAATATATCCAGATATCAGGGATAAATATCTGGATTATATAGGAGAACGATATAATATGTTCATTTCGGATGATACTCTAAAGAATGATCTTAGAGAAATCCTTCGAAAGGGTACTAATAAAACTATCCATTTCAATATCCTAGAAAAGAACTCAGATCTCTTGGTATTTGAAACCTCTGAATACAGTAAGCTATTAGAGTTCACTAACCATTATCTCTGGATATTCAGGCTAGTAAACGATAAATGGGATTTAATCCGATACAGAGTATAAATTCGAAAGGCAGACTAACTATCTGCCTTTCTTAGCGTTTACACATATCCTCAGCTTAGTATTCCAGAATTTGCATATATAATTTAAAGTGCTTATATTTGCATAAGAAAAATAATTAATAACATTTTAAAATTAGTCAATTATGAAAAATAATGAAACCTTCCAAACCACACAACATCTAGACAAGTTAGTTACTAACCTAGGTCTTCAAATCCAAGAATTATTTTCCTTAGACTTAGAGGAAATCCTAGATTACAGCAACAATCTAATGAATCTATTAGTTAATGCCTACGTTGAAAACCAATGCTTAGCATTATCTGCAATGATATCTAAACAGGACGGATTTGCAATATACTCTTTCTTATTTCAAACTCCCGATATTTCTAATGGTGCTGCAGATGCTCTGGTAAACTTTGCCATGAACTTTACTGATGGAGAAGCTAATATCAAATCTATCAACAGAATATCTTCAAACATAATGCAAATCACATTTACAGTATGACACCCATAAGAAGACTTTTAAATATCGTACAATTTGATCTAGCCGAGAAACTAAACTTGACTAGATTAAGATGGTACCATCTTAATCATCAGGACCAATACCTTCAATCAGTAATTTATGGTAATCCTGATAATTGTACCTTGTTCAGACTAAGGGGAGTACTTACTAATTTGCTTAGAGCTAACTTCTTAAGTTACTACATATTAGCAGATACTCCTGAATCTCTATCTATTTCAATACAAGGTAATGCTATCATTACATTTGTGATAACTAAAGACAATTACATAACTTTTACAATAACGAAATTATGAGCACAACTCCATATCCAGGTCCAGATGAAGTAATTATACCATCTCGTATATACTTCGATGAAGGTAAGAGAATAGATGTTAAAGTATGGCCTAAGACCATTCAATTAACAGGTCCCACTAAGGATTTAAACAAGGTATTCAAAACCCTTGAAGAATATGATGATTGGTGGCATCAGTTTAAGAAAAAGAATCCAGATGCCTTCCGTAAAGATGCGAAATATGTAAAATCCATTAATGACCTCTTCCTTATCCAGAAAAGGCTCTATCAGATACCCAATAGAAGCCTCAGCTAAGTAATCAGGGATATTGCATATTTAAAAATAAAGTATTATATTTGCATCAGAGAAAAGAAATATATTATTCATTTAAAAATAAAGTATTATATTTGCATCAGAGAAAAGAAATATATTATTCATTTAAAATTTAGGCAGTTATGAACTTGAACAACATTACAACAGCACTCAAAACCGGTATCACAATTTACCAATATGAACAATGGCAAAATACTGGTTCAGTCAACCTAATGCAAAAGGAATCCCACATGCTTTCCAAGGTTTGGCTTAAGACAAATATCCATAACCCGGATTCTTTGGATAAACCCTTTATCCAACTCTCTGCTACTTTTACTTCAGAATTCGATATTCAAGAATACAACGAATGGTTAAGGGCTAACCAGTACAAATTATATCCATTGCTACTAGATATTCTCAAGATATCACTAAAGGATGATTACTATAATTATTCCAATACTTCTAACATTCATTACGAAGGAGGGAAATTCCCAAGTATGCTTACCATTCAATTATTTAACTTAGAATTCTAATGTCATGAAACTAACAATAACAACCCCAGTAATCGTAGAAGGCTCTTATATCCAAGGAATGGAAAATTCCTTGGAAGAGCATCCAGGTAAAGCTTACCAAGAACTGGTAGACCAAGTAGAAAACGAATATGGTTATGATGCCGATAAAGATCATGTACCATTACATTTCAAAACTATCCAAGACCTTAAGAAATTACTTTTTAATCCCTATACCATTTATACTTATGACTATGCTGATGGACTCATTATTAATGACACTACCGACTACATCGAGATTTACGAAATCGAGATAGAAGACGAACCCTTTGACGAGTTCCTTGGGTATATTATTACCTATGCTTCAGAGAAGGACTTATTCGAAAACTTGAGAGAAAATCTTATTCTCATGGATTTAACCAAAGGTACGGATGACCAATACTATGATTATTCTCCTTCTCAGGTAGAGGCTATCCTATTCGGAATTCTTCAATTAACTCCAGAACACCAAGATATAATCGTAATTGATCTCAAAAAACACCTAAAATCCTTTATTCAAGACAAAGACCAAGCGGAAGAGATGATAACCCAATATACCTGTTATTACAATGCCATCAAGAGATGGGAATCCAATCACAAGAAAACAGAAATCCTTCATCAACTTGAGATATCAAACCTACTCGAACAATTAAAAAATAACTAAAACAATGAAAACAACAAATCCTTCATCAAGAATCACCCTCAGTCAGAATGGTAATCAAATATTATCCTGCAAAGTATACAAAGAGCCCAACTATATATTATCTATGTCCAACGAAGAAATATTAGAACTCATCTCTGGACTAGACTATATGGGTAACCTACCAACGGTACCAGACCTAGAGAAATCAATAGAGATCCAAGTCTCAACCATCCGACAAATACCCTTAGAACAAAACAAAGAAGTCCAAACCAAAATCAAAGAGATAATATACAATAACCTCTATGATACTCTAATAGATGAACTAAAGGGTACCATCTCTAGGTTCCAAGCCCAGTATAACATCCAAGAGATAAACCCATACCTACAGGATATACTTCAGAACCCAGAAGACCTAGTATCCCTCTCCCAACACCACAAAAGATAAATAAAAAGAATACCTAGAGCCTAGAACACTCTAGGTATTTCTGTGTACACAAACCAAGTATACAGATACTAGGTACACAACCAATATACCTACCCCACTCCCAACAAAGAAATATACAAATAATGGTACACAATTAACCTCATATACACCTAATCTGAGATATCACTAACTAAGATACAAATCTCCTATATCACAATTAATATATAATACATATAACTAATACTAATATACATATCTTAGGATCTTGATTTCCCTTCTTTTCTGTGTACCAACGGGGGTTTTTCGAAAATGTCAGGAACATACCCATCTGGCTGCTTCTACTATATCAAACACTATAGTTCTCAAAATTTAAAGTATTAAATCCTTGAGGCCCCAGAGGCCATTTTAGGCAATAAAATCACCCTACATGGCCCCTCAAATCACAGAAAAGCAAAAAGTACACTCTGGCAATAGTTTTTGAGATACGTATATGAGCCTTTTTGACACGTAGCTATTTTAGTAACGCCTATATATAATATACTAATATGGGTGGGATTTAGATACGTATGTATTTTAGCTTCACACGTGTAATTGAAAAGTGTTCTGTTTGGCTAGTTTGTGTAATCTAGGATTTAGGTTGTGATTTTGTGTACCTAGACTCGGATTTTAATTGCCAAGAGGCTAGGATTTATATAAAAATTGTGTACCTAGAGGGGCCATTTTAGGCTCGGATTTAATAAAACTGGGTACACAATTTATGCCATTTTAGGCTCGGATTTAATAAATTTCTAGGCAATCAAGGGGCCAATTTTAATTGCCATCCTAGTAATATTGTTGTTAATTGCATAAGTATTTATATTATGGTTATTTTAGATAATTCTAGGACATTAGGGGCCTTCGAAAGGTAAACTGGGATATTGCATATTTAAAATATTGTTCTTATATTTGCAACATAATAAATATAAAGTATTAATTATTAAAACCCATTACCTATGAACACAGAAGAATTATCAAACCGATTAACACAAATCCTTACAGGTATTACCAGTGGAGAGCCTAATCCTAACATTATTCAGGGCTTTGTCCAAAACTTTATCGAAGACTTCAAACCAGACTACTATTACGAAATCTTAATCACAGACGTAGAAGGCTATACTCCTACCTTTATCGAATACTATGCCTGGGACGAAGACGAGGATGGTCCTATACCTGGTATAAAACTTTTCAAAGACTTCAACATATACCTTGAACGAGAATATTGCGAATACTAACCCTATAATACATATATCACAATGGAAACCAATTTCGAATACCTAGCCAAGATTCTCAAGGATAATTGCCTTGAGACTTGGACTCTAAGAGAACAAGAGGAGATCAATAAACTAGATCTAACCCAAGGCCTACATATATTCTTATATGATGCCTATACTGCTCTTATATCATATTGCCAAACAGATAAACCTACAAACCTAAATACCCTATATGAATCAGAACATATAATAATCCTAGACTCAGATAGTACCATAGGTTGCCAAGAATAAGAATATTGCCCAGGCCTAACTAAGGTACCTGGGCTTTTCTATGTACATACCTAAGAGGCCATCTATAGACTTCCTATAATTACCTAAGAGGTACTAGAGCTTTACTACACATATACTTACTAGCCTTATATAAAAACCCACTAGGCTTATCTATAGATCTTATAAGGCTTACCTAAGTACGCTAACTATCGACCATATAGGGCCTTCAGGTATAGGTATATAATATACAGATATTCTATAGCCACTTAAAAGGCCCTCCGAAAATTCCCTAGAATCTTCTGGCCATGGGGATTTGTTACGAAGGATTACCAGGAGGATATAGTAAGGGAACCATAGAGGGCCTTAATCTGTTATCATACAGGTATTATATAGCGGACAACGTGCGGGCAATTTAGGACCCCGCGGGGTTAATGAGGGGAAATTTGATAAAAATTTTTAGATATGCAAATATTTTCTGAAAATTATTCTTAAAATAATAAAATTCATTTTTAACAAAAAATTTTCTCGAATTATTTTGTAGATTAAAATAAAGTCCTTATCTTTGTAATGTCCGAAAGGGATAAGAGGTTTAAAATTTAATGAGAAAAATTTTCAAAAAAAAAGTCTTTGAAAATTTTGCAGATTAAAATATTATTCTTATATTTGCATAGAGAAATAAAAAACCTTTTCGAGTTTCTAATAAGACTTGAATTTTTATCGAAAAGGTTATAATAAAATAAATTCAAAAATTCAAGTATTTTTATTATGGAAGAAAAAAAAGTTAAATTCAGTTGAAAATGTAAATGTAGTTGTTGAAAATTCTACAAAAGAAAATGTAAACAAAGTGAGTGCTAAAAAAGCTAAAGCACAAGCAAAAGCAAACAATATTCTTTATAAAGATATTCTAGCTAATTTAAATAAATCTACTGAGGGACTTTTAAAAACTTCTTTCGGTGTCAAAAAATCAGATATTTACAAAGAAGAAAATTTTTTTCAGAACTTTCAGATAAAGAGAAAAAAGTTGCTCGAAAAAAGTTTAGAAATACCATTCTTTCTCTTTCTGAATCTTTGACACAAGAAAAGGACAAAACTCGCTTAGAAAAACTAAAAAGCGTTTTTAGATTTTTATAAACAAGTTTACAAAGTAAACGATTTTTCTCTTTCTTCTGTTTGTTCTGAAAATATGAAAGAAACAAACAAAGAAATTTTAAAAAAGGCTTTACAGATTGTAAAAAAATAAATTGTTTAATCAGAGTAAGGAGTTAACTCCTTACTCTTAAAATATGATTTATGAATTTTGTTTTAGAAATCTTATGTTGGATTTTTATTTTTATTATATTAAGTTTTCTTGCTTATGCATGGGATAAACAAGAAAATGAAAGAAAATAAAATTTTTTAAAAATGTAAGAGGATGTTTGTCCCTTACTTTTTTTTTAGCTTCATTCTAAATAAGGGCTACCGTACCCCGCATTTAGTACCTGGTATTTTTAGGCTTTCGTATTAAGGGGTACCCTGAACACACACTAAAATTTTTTTCCTACACACGTTAAGGGCATATCAAGACACAACATACAAAAAAGCCAGAGAATAAAACATCCCTGGCATTCATACTACAGAATAATATCCAATATCTCCTTAATCCTACCCTTCCCTAGAATCCTCCTACCTTTCCTTACTTCATAAAAGAAAACATAATATTTCTGAATCTCAATACACCATAACCGATCACCTCCCTCTAATAAAGGTTCTATTCTCATCATATCTCCCGGGTCAATCCAAATCTGATACCAAATACTATTACCTTCAGAACATCTTAAGATTCTCTTTTCACTATCTTCTCTTAATCTATCAATCCTTACCATACTCTTCCTTAATCCTTTCCAATTTCAAAACCTTAATCCCATGTGGGATATACTTTTATAGGGAGGAAACCAATACCCAAATACCCTATTATCAAATACTAAACTTAAAGGAATCTCAACCCATTTTATACCTTTAATGGTATGAAGTTTCCCATTACTTAAGAGATATTCATTAGAACAAAAATACGTACCATGCTCTAGAAGAAACCAGATATTGGTAATACCAAACCTTTCAGGTTTGAACCAAGGTTTAATTACCCAGTGCCAGAATCCATGATCCTGATTATCGAATATCTTACACATTCCCATAGGAGTTTCACTATGTCTTAGGAAATCAATTGCCTTGATTATCTCATGCTTCACCTTCTCCTAGTTTTCGAATATCCTCATCTCTATGGTGAAGTTATTCTTTGCCTTTTCATCGATATTACTCATGATACTAATCCATATAAGAATATTATAAACCAAACCACTAGGATAAAGATATAAGGGATTGCATACTTCTTAAATGGGTATCCCTCTATCCCATCATTGAGGGCATATATAAATACTATGGGCCATAGTAACATCATTAATGCTACTCCCAGTAATTTAAACCAAGTAAAGCCAAGGCATACCATAACATCAAAATTCATTGAGCTACCCTTATAATTACCGTGACTATCGAAGTGATAGTAGTTCTTAGGTTTTAATACTTGCTCAGATCCTAGGTATGGTGGTAGGTCCTTTTTAATGAACCTACCCTTACTATCTCTTGCCCTTTCACTTAGAAGTTTAGGAGCAGATAAATCTTCGTCATAATCTTTAATTCTAGCCATTGTTTTTCTTTTTAAAGAATATTAGGTAAATAGGAAATAAAGGTAATACTAACCAGATGGTAAGAAATAATAGGTTGGGTCTGATCATCCTAATTTCTTGACATAACATCTTAGTTAGAAGTATAGAGGGGATTAGGCATATCCCATAGATTATGCCTAATATTATCCAAGTACTATTCATTGAGTTTTTCGATTAGTTTTTTAAGTTTCTTATCTAAGGTTATCACTTTCTCAAGGGTTTCATCATCCTTGTGTTTCCCGTTATCATCCAACCATTTTTTGATTGCCTCCAAGGATTTCTTGGATTGGTGATATGCAACAAAGGAATTGTACTTCTGTTCATTCTCTGTAGTACAAGGTAGGATTATTGCATTACCTTTTCCATCTAATCGAGTAAATTGACCCTCTAGATTTGTTGTTCTAGTAATTATTACCTTATTAGATAATATTGCAGTACCATTCTTTTTATCGATAGATACTACGTTTGCCTTTTCCATTAGGGTTTTGTCTTGGTAAATTACCGAGTTACCCTCTTTGAGTTTTATTACTTCTTTTTTCATATAAATAATGTATTTATTTCGTTATACAAATATACTATTTTATTTTTAAATATCAATCATTATTGAATAAATTCTGCAAATCTTCTGAGGTTATCCCATGCTGACGGTAGTAGTCGTATTCCCAAGGATTTAGAGGTTTGCAATTGACTGGGTATTCGTCTCTTAATTCGAAAGGCAAATAGCCAAGAAATTCTATACTGTTGAAATACTGTACCTTACCATCAGTAAATAAGAAATATTTCAAAGGTCTATCGATTGCCTTACCGAAATTACTTCCTATTAATCTGATATCCTTGTTGGCAATGTAAACATGATACTTATCAGTTATCAAATATACCTGGGTATTCCATGGTTTCTTCGATTCATCTAAGGTTTTCCTAAACCAATCAACCATAATCTGTTGTTTCTTTCCTATATCCATAATTAAATTATTTATTTCTTTCCTATATCCATAATTAAATTATTTATTTCTTTCCTATATCCATAATTAAATTATTTATTCATTGATAAATAGAACTCGATATACCCACCTAAGAAAGGCTACAAGCAATACTTTATCCTCTTTAATGTAAACTCTAAGAATTTATATTATGGATAAACTTACTAACGAATTAATTGCCAAGGTTGCAAACAAGTTAAACCTTGAACCAGCTCTGTTAAAGACAGTAACTGTAGTAGAATGTGGTAATCGAGACGGATTTTTACCCTCTGGTAGACCTCAGATTCTCTTCGAGGGTCATGTAATGTGGAAATATTTGAAGATAAAACTCGATGGAGAAGGTAAAAGAACCTATTTATACGATCTAGCCAAGAGAAATCCATCCTTAGTTTATCAAAAATGGACCAAAGAATTCTACTTAGGAGGTGAAGGAGAGTGGAAAAGACTCGAAGCAGCTCGTAAAATTGATGAAAACTGTGCTAATTTAGCTACTTCTTGGGGATTGGGACAGATTATGGGCTTCAATTATCAGCTTTGTGGATGTCAATCAGTAGATGAAATGATCCAAAAGATGTCTGAATCTCATGAAATGCAGCTAGAAATGATGTACCATTTCCTCTATAACTCAGGTTTGGTGAAACATTTGAAGGCAAAAGACTGGGATGCCTTTGCAAAAGGATATAATGGTCCTGCCTACAAAGAGAATAACTACGACCAAAAGCTAAGAAATACATATGAAAACTTCAAGGATAAGCTATGAAAGTAATTTATAACAACATTATACCTTTCAAGGGATACAAAGCCATCAACCTTTTTGGGTTAGTGTTTGTAAGAAAGGGGGCTAAGTTTACTGAGGTAGATTATAACCATGAACATATACATTCAAAGCAAATGGCTGAGATGTTATGGATATTTTTCTACCTTTGGTATGGAATCGAGTACTTAATCATCCTTTGTTTTGCTAAATGGAACAAGCAGAATGAAAGGTATCATGATGTAAGTTTTGAGGAAGAGGCTCATAACAATGATTCGAACCTGGATTATATTTCAACTAGGAAGCATTATGCTTGGTTCAAATACATAAAATTGAGAAGTTACAAGAAATGAAAGACTTAAAAGTACTGGGAGTATGTGGAGGGCAAGGAGCCCTCCTATTCCCTTTTAAAGATAAACTTATTGGGAATATTGAACCCAGAGGAGTATTTCATACAGCTAAAGAAGAGCAATGGAAAGCTAATTTCAAGGGTATACCTTTCTTAAAAGGTTATGAATTACCCAAAGATTGGCATCCAGATATTATATTATCTAGCCCAGATTGTGGTAGTTGCTCAGTTATGAGGTTATCTAAATCAAAGACTCTTGGTGACCCTAAAAGTAATAAAAGTATACAACTAGTATTTCAGTCAATTCAATATTACGAACCTGCTCTCTTTCTTATAGAAAACCTACCAAGACTACTATCTCTCATTTCTAAAGAAATGTTAATGGACTTCTTTAAGAACTATAAACTTATTTTTCACGAAAGAAGCGTTTCTGACTTCGGAAACTCCCAAGTATCAAGAAAGAGATTAGTTATTGTCGGGGTTCATTTAGACAAGGGTAAGAAGTATTTGAATTCATTTAATGAAGTGTTTCAAGTAAATACTCCAAAACTTACTAGAGATTTACTAGTACCAGCTCCAGAGGAAGCTTTTATCCCTTTCACTGATAAAGTTTTAGCCATGTATGATTATCGGAAATTACCTGAAAAGAAAAATCTTACAGTTAGACAGGTTAGACAGCTTTGGATTAAGGATTTCAAAGATGAAAAGAAATGGCCAATCAAAACTGCTAAGATGAGTACTTTACCAGGAGTATATCGATTAGAAAATGATAAACCTCCTTTAACTTTGAGACCATCAGATAGGCAATTCAGACCCGATGGTTATCCTTTGGGAATAAAGGATTTCAAGGCAATTATGGGATTTCCTGAAAACTACCGAGTATTTATTCGGGGATTTGCTACTTGGGACCCTAAGAATTATCATTACTGGTTAAATAAAGCTAGGTATACACTTGCTAAGGGTTCCGTATGTGAAGTAGGATTATGGTTTAAGGCCTGTATTATATAATATACTTGTATATATTTAAGTTACTTGTATATATTTAAGTGGCCTAATACCTTCCCAATTCCCATCTTAACTTACCCATTAGGATATTCCTTCCTTCGGAAGGAAGGTATCTTTAGCTAAAGCTAAAGCTACTGTGTGCGCGACGCGTTAAATTATATTATAAAAGAAGCCATACTCTTCGAGGTACCAAGTTTACTATGGAACATAAACAAACCTAAAACTCAAGAAATATGGAAAATTTGAAATTGACTCATGAAGAACGAAGAATACTTAAGTTGAATGGGATTCTTCCACAATCTATTGCTAAGCTAGTTAAGTCTAAAATTATCCGATTAGCTTTCAAGTTAGGAAGTAGAATTTCAATGAGAGAATCTGAAAAATGTTATTTCATTGGAATTACTCTACCAAAATCCGAGAACTTAGACCTGGATTTATTTGAAGAACTGAAGAACAATGCTAATGAACTCAAAGAAATCATTCAAAAGTCTAAATTATGAAGAAACTTAAAGTTGCCATGGTAGTCCTTTTACTAGGATTTACTATTTACCTTTGCTTCAGGAATTACAAACTGAATCAACAACTCAGTAGGTTACCTGATAAAGAGGTCATTCAACATACTGATACAATTTATTTGAGGAAAGATTTCCTGCCAATTTCCTACGATAATTTACTTAACCCAAGTAGAATCCTTCTCTACAATTCTCCGCATTCTTCGGTTAGCCAGGGTTTATGCAGTACCGATTCAGCCGAGATATCAGAGAAGGATTCTCTTGTTCAATTAGTAATCGATAAGAATCAACTTACATTGAGTTTCCTTAATCAAAACTCGGGAATTTATTCTAGTAGGTTATTCAATATCGACACTAATAACTACAAGTATTCTTGGTATAACGGAAAACTTACCACACAAGAAATTAAATCTAGAATAAGATTAGTTCCTTATGTTTATGGTAAGTACCGACCCTTTAACAATCTATGGGATTTGGGAACAGGAATTTCAATCGAGACTAAGAGATTTAATTACAAACTGGGGATAAACAGTTTTTATTACCCAAGATATTTCTCAGGTATCAAAACTGATTTAGAACTGGTAGTAACTTATAAATTTTAGATTTTATGGCAAAGAAGATACAGGAAACACCAACTAACCTTACAAGAGAAGAATTATCTAATCTATCTAGGGTTACAACGGATGTTTTCTTTTTCAGTCTTTTTTGTTATGTGATACATCCAGTGAGAGGAAAGGTTCGATTTGAATTATATCCGTATCAAAAAGCCGTACTATACCAATTTATACTCCAGAGATTCAATATCTTGTTAAAGTTTAGGCAAGCGGGTATTACAGAACTTATATCTATGTACTGCTTATGGCTGGCATCATATCATCCTAATAAGAAGATAAACATTATCTCCATTAAGGATACTACAGCTAAAAAGGTACTTAAGAAGATTAAGTTCATGTATAAGAATCTTCCATGGTATATGCAAACACCTATCATCAACGGAAGAACTGGGGAATTTGGTTCTGCCTCTATGATTGAATTTGATAATGGTTCATTCATAGAATCCATTCCAACATCTTCCGAAGCAGGTCGTTCAGAATCTCTTTCTCTCCTGGTAATTGATGAGGCTGCAATCGTTCGGTGGGCTTCAGCTATTTGGGCAGCTGCCTTCCCTACGCTTTCCACCGGAGGTTCAGCCATCATCAATTCTACTCCATACGGTATAGGTAATTTTTACCATTCAACATGGGTAGATGCTATAGCTGGAGGTAATCCTTTCAATGCTATTCGATTATATTGGCAGATGCACCCAGAACGGGATCAATCTTGGTATAACCAGATGGCTTCTGCATTGGGTCCAAAAAGAACTGCACAAGAAATCGATGGAGACTTTCTTTCTTCAGGTAATACAGTATTTGATATGGCAGATATCAAGGCTATCGAAGATTGCTTAAGTGATTATCCAGTTTTAAAATATCGTTTCAATCGTCAGTATAGACAATTCAACGAACCAGATCCAAATAAACAGTACTTTATCGGTGCAGACGTTGCAACAGGTAGAGGCTCAGACTATTCTTCTTTCACTTGTATGGACAAGCTGGGAGAAGAACAAGTTGTGTATAAGGGAAGAATGGCAGTAGATAAATATGCTAGGTTACTGGGAGATACTGGGCAATTATTTAATTTTGCTGTTGTAGCTCCAGAATCTAACGACGTTGGGTTAGCAGTAACTTCTGCTCTTCAGTCAGAAGGTTACCCTAATCTATACTACTATCAAAAGCTTCTGAAAAAGAAAGGTAAGTCCAGACCCGAGGTTGATAAATCTCCAGGTTGGTTAACTACCCAAAAGAATCGTTCAGTAATTATAGAGGGTCTAGAACAAGATATTCGAGAAGAGAATATCATTGTGAAGGATCCTTTCTTTGTTCAAGAAGCTCCTACCTTTATATATGATGGTTTGGGTAGACCCGTAGCCATGGGTAAACACAGAAATAATACTTCTGCTGTAGATGTGGATTTGGAAGGAGATGTTTATTCTGATGATGATGTATTTGGTAAAGCAATTTGTAATCACATACGAAAAGGAAAAACTAATGTAATAATACAACCGAAATGAAAATTCTTAAGTTTTTTGGATTCGATAGAAGGAATCGATCTCCAATACAAGAAAACAAGGCTAATCCTCCAAGTAAAAAAGAGGAGGTACCTATTTCACCCGGTAGAGTATCGGAACCGGATGATGACCCAGGTAACTTCATTCATACATTGAAAGGCTTAACTCAGATGGTTACGCCTTCTTTTCGTGTTGAAGTGATTCAGCTTTTAAGGGATTTATATAAAGTGAATCCAGATGTTAACATAGCTTTACAGGATATGTTTAAGCTTGCTAATACTGGTCACAACATAACCTTCCCTAATAATACCGATAAAGAGGCTGATAAGATGAGAGATCATCTTTCTAAGGTATCCTCTAAATGGTCTAACTATACTGCTGGTATGGATGGTTTGGTAAACAAGATGATAGTTCAATTGATGATTAGTGGAGCTATCTCAGTAGAAGCTGTACCAAATGAAAAGTTAGAGGGTCTAGCTACTGTATTATTCCTCAAACCAGACAGGATAGTATTCAAAAGGGAGAATAACGGAGTTTATAGCCCATATCAGAGGAACACTCTTTGGAATGGCTCGAATAAGCAAGATTATATCAAACTTAATACAGAGACCTACTGTTATGTTGGTATGTATAATGATACTGATGAACCTTACGGAATACCTCCTTTTATGGCATCTTTGGATTCATTAAAGGGTCAGCATGATATGAAAACTAACTTTAAACATATCATGGAAATCTGTGGTATGGTTGGTTTTCTAGAGGCTTTGATGGAAAAACCACAACAGAAACCTAATGAAAATGTAGAAGCTTACACTAGAAGATTAAATAGGGAGCTAATACGTTTGAAACAGAATGTAAGGGAAGGTATGAAGGATGGAGTAGTAACTGGTTACATTGATGACCATCAGTTTAAACTTAACTCTACTTCAAAAGAGATGAGCAATATTGATAAACCCTGGAATATGAACCAGCAATCAGTTGCTAATGGTTTGGGAGTAAATGGCAACCTAATTGGAGTACAAGCTTCCATTGGAGAAGGAGCAACTGGTATTATGCTTTCTAAGCTTATAAGTCAGCTGAAGAATATCCAAATGATAGTTTCTTATGTTCTTAAGTTTATTTATGAACTAGAACTACGTCTGGCTGGCTTTGATTGTAAGGGAATATCCATTACTTGGGGATCATCCACTATCTCTGATGAGGTTAAAATCCAACAGGGTAGACAGTATAAGATTCAGAACCTTGACTTACTTTACAAGGCAGGTATCATTTCTCAATATCAATATGCTTGGGAAATGGGTTATGATTCTCCTTCAGAAGAAGAACCAAGAGTTTCATTGGAAGACCAATTTGCTAAGGGAGGTAATTCAGACCCACAAGAGGGTACTAAGAAGAAACAGAGACAGGACGATAAGAATCAATCCGCTCGTAGATCAAGAGATAAAAATAACCCGGCTCCTTCACGAGGAGATCAAAATACTAAATCAAGATGAGTAAACCGATTAATAAAAAGAACAGAGAACATTTGGATTCTTTAGTGATAGGTAGTGGTCATACTATAATGGCTGGGTATATCCCAACATCCATAGAACCACAAACCTTCTCGGAGAATTTTTATAAATGGGCTCAAACTTCTAAGGAGTCAGTCAGTCAATTTGGTTTTTGGGGAGGAGAAATAGATTATAATACCTATTATCCTGACTTGAAGCCAGAAGAACTTACTCCTAAAGATGAGGAGTTTATAGAACCAATGTTCAGATTATTATCTGCAACTATTGTGTCTAAGAACTGGAACCCTACCGATTTTAGTCAAAACGGAGTATTAAAAGCTTCTATGAGAATGCTCTTGGGACAAACAGTAAACTGTGACCATGAGACTAATATTGGTAATGCTATTGGAGCTGTATCACAAGTTATCTGGCAAGATGCATACAAGGAGGGTTCTTTTGTTATTCCTGCAGGTATCAATGGTATATTAAAGATTGATGGTAAAGCAAATCCGAGAATTGCTAGAGGCATTCTTATGGATCCCCCATCTATCCATTCTAATTCAGTAACAGTACAGTTTAAGTGGGATAAGTCTCACCCAAATATGGAAGATGACGAATTCTACCAGAAACTGGGTACCTATGATTCTAAGGGAGTTATGGTACGAAGAATCGTTACTGAAATAGTAAGATACTTAGAAACTTCTTTGGTATCTCATGGAGCTGATGCTTTTGCTCAGAAGATTGGGGATGATGGTAAAATCATTAATCCCAATTTTGCCAAGAGAACTTGGGCTTCATACGAAGAATATAGGGATGATAAGTCTAAACAGTATTTCTTCTATGATACGAAAACTGATCTAGCTTTGTTCAGTGAAAATAACGATACTTCCCAATCTTATGATGATAACCAAGGAAATCAAAATCCTAATAATAAAGATATGAATGAACTACAAAAATTTTTAGAAAGAATCTTTGGTAAAGATTGCCTTACTCTTGCCGAAGGTACAGAGATGAACGAGGAAACTGCATTTGCAGCCATTCAGGAATTGGTTAATTCTCGTAACACTCTTCAGACTACTGTGGATAACTTAACTACAGAAAAAACTTCTCTTACAGAACAGGTTACTAATCTGAATGCAGAAGTTGCAAATCTGAAAGAAATGGCTCAGGTAGGTAAAAACCACATTGCATCTCTCCGTGAAAATGCTGTTGCAACCTATAAAAAACTTATGGGTGACAAAGCTGATGAAACTATCGTTACAATGTTGAATGCCGAAACTACCGGCATGGTAACTTTGATCTCTCTTACTAAAGATTACCAAGCTCGATTGGAAGAAAAATTCCCAATGACCTGTGCTAAATGCGGTTCTCACGATGTAAGCCGTGCTTCTTCTGCAACTGAGGCAGAGGATAAATCCGATAACAAAGCTACTGCTCAGAATTCCGAAAAGAGTACTGAAGAGATTCTGAAAGGTATCTATTCAAACAAATTAAAATAATCTCTAAAATAAGAAGAATATGAATACACATCCTACTACTAAGCTGGTAAATCAAGATCAACCGATGACTCTGTTTGGTGAAAAAACTCCCAGAGCGGTGATCTATAAGAGCGAATCTAACAAGTTACATCAGGCTTTCTGTGTAAAAGAAAACAAAGTTATTCATCAGGGTATGCCGGTAGCTTTGGATACCGAGGGTAATATCGAACCTTATATCCCGGGTGGAGATGGCAGCAGCCAGGTTTATCTGGGTATAGCTGTAACTGACAACATTAACCCTGCTTATCAGGCTCAAAGAAATTTCCCCGTAGAAGTAACTGTAGCTGTAGAAGCTTTCATGGTTGTAAACTGGGTAGCTAAAGAGGCTATGGGATGTGGTTATGTAAAACCCACAGATACCCTGTTGATTGACCGTTTCATCACTGCTGAAACTTCAGACGATGAAACAAAATTCATTAGCATCGTACCGGCTGATGAAGCTAATGATATTATTCAAGTATTGGTACGCTAATCATTAACTGAACATTAAAAGAACAATGAATACAGAATTTGCACAATTGAAAATGGAAGACCTTAGAAAGGAACTTCCGGAAATGGTAAGAAGTTTGGAAGCATACCGTCAGGGTTCCAACAACACATTGCCTATTGAAGTTACTCTGGAAGAACTGGTACAGGGTAAATATGGTGTATCACAGGATGCCTTCTTCGAAAAGTTGGGTATTAATCCTAAGATTGATACAATGCAGAACATCTTCACTATGCCGCAACAGAATATCCGTTGGATTGTACCGGAAATCATCCGTGCTGCTATTACAACTGGTATGCGCCAGGCACCTTTCTACCCGAACATCATTGCTTCAGACCAATCCATTAATGGTTTGCAGGTAACTATGCCGATGGTAAATATGTCGGATGCTGCTCCCGCTAAGGTAAATGAAGCAGAAACAATTCCTTTGGGAGATGTAAGCTTCGGACAGAAATCAGTTTCTCTGTTCAAAATCGGTAAAGGATTTAAACTTACTGACGAAGTTAAAAACTACGTTTCAATCGATGTATTGGGAATCTATCTCCGTGACTTTGGTATTCAGTTGGGTTATGCTATGGATACTTTGGCAATGGATGTTTTGATGAACGGTAACAAAGCTGATGGTTCTGAATCTGCTCCGGTTATTGGTGTATATGAAACAACCAACGGTATTACTTATAAAGACTTGTTGCATATCTGGGTTCGTGCTGCTCGTATGGGCCGTAACTTTACTACTATGATTGGTGGTGAAGACCAGGCTATCGAGATGTTGAACTTGCCTGAATTTAAAGAACGTCACTCAGGAACTACAGAAGCTACACTGAATATCAAGTCTCCGGTTCCCAACAAGGCTGACTTCTATATTCACCCGGGAACTCCCGATCAGCAGTTGTTGATGGTAGATACCAGTGCTGCCTTGATTAAGCTTACTGCTAAACAGTTGATGCTTGAATCAGAAAGAATCGTATCCAATCAGACTGAAGCTGTATATGCTTCTCTGACTACAGGTTTCTCTAAGATGTACCAGGATGCTGTTCTTCTGTTGGCAGCTAACAGGAAATTCTCTGAAGCTGGATTCCCGAGCTTCATGAACATTGACCCATACCTATTGGTTAACTTAGAATAATATCCAGGATTTCTTCATTGTATTTTTGTCTAATTTCTCCCCGAACAGTTTCAATCCATTCTGTTCGGGGTTTTATATTATAACCTAAAATAAAAGATTTAAAATAAAAGATTATGGCTACTACTTATATTGTAACCGTTGGAACTAATGCCTACAGTTTTAACGACCAGGTAACAGGTATTTCAATTGCAAAAGGCGAAGAGAGAGAACTTACTGCCCGTCAGTACAGAACAAAACGTATTCAGAAAGCTTTAGTTTCTGGCCACTTGGTTTTAGTTCCGGATAAGAACAAAACTGCCAAGTATACTGAGGAGGATATCGAAAAGCTTGACAAGAAGCTAGCTGCTCAGTTTGCAAAGGGTATGGAAATCAGTAAGATTGCCAAAGCTTATTCACTTGAAGAAGCTAAGCTGATTGCTAAGAAACATGAAATCGAAGCTGATCCGAAAGATACCGTAAAAGATATCCTTGAAGTTTTACTTGAAGATTTCGAAGAAAACAAAGAATAAACAAATCCGAATATAAATGAAAAAGAATCTAGACTTCACATATGTAACATCAGGTCTGGAAGTTTCATTTAGAGTATTAACCAAAGTCCCGGCCAAATCCATTTTTGACTGGGACTTTGGCGATGATAAGGGAGAGGTTTTCAATGGTGGAAGACATCAATCTTACTCTTATGAGAAGTCTGGATTTTATGATGTAACCTTACATGTCACTAATTCTGAAGGATTAGATTTGACTTGTACTCGAACCGTAGTTGTATGTAATTATGGGCATACTACTCTTCAGGATACCATCTACAATTTAATAGATAGGTATATTCCCAAAGAATTGCATGAGAGTATGACCATAGAAGATAAAACTGCATACATCACTAAATGGCAATTATATATCTTCCCACTAGTAAATCATATTATACCACCAGATAAATATAATGATGAATTATGGTATGAGGGACTAGAAAACCAATTAATTATGGAATTGGCCGTATGGGATTATCTCAATATACAAATACAAAATATCCTGTTGGTTGCAGGAAACAGTTTTAGAGAAATTATCTCCACTGAATCTACTGGACCAGACCAAGAGGGTGATTCACCTGGAGAACATGCTAGAGGAGATAGGATAAAACAAATTACTACGGGTCCTACCGAGGTACAGTATTATGATAAGATATCCGAAAGTATATCTAGCTTATGGAGTACTTATTCAAAGATGATTCAACCTGGAGGGTATATGGATGAACTAAGAAAGAATCTATGTATGCTGGCATCTAGGTTAGAGATATACTTACCATTCTGTGATCAAATTGAACGGTTAGTAGTACCAAAAGTAGTAAATCATCGAAAACCAACTCCTTTGGGAGGACCTAATCCAACAGCTCCTCTCAATAAAGCAAGTAAACCTTCGTTAACCATAATAGATAAGAAATCATGACAAAAGAACCTTGGAGAATGGTTAAGAACCATTCTTGGAATAGGTATAAAAAGATTATCACTGATTTCTTAGACTGGGATGCTGGAAGACAAACAATTACTTGGGCTAAACACGTTAATCAATATCTAAATCATGCTGAGGATGATAGCCCAAGATATTATAATATTCCCATAGAAGCTTTATGCTACTACAATGCTTTTAGGGACTGGCCAATAAATAAAGCCACAGTTTCTGGAGAATTAGATGATGAGAACCTTTCTATACTTATTTCAAAGAATTACATAGAACAAATCGGATATCTCAATCAGGAAGGTTATTGGAACTTTAACTGGTCTGAGGATAGATTTGTTATCAATGGGATAGTATATAAACCTTCTGGAGATACTCAAGTATCTCAGGCTAAAGATGAAGCTTTGGTATTCTTGGTAATCCTCAAAAGGGATAGAGATACTAAAATCAAATTCGTAGAACAAAATCCATAAAGATATGAAAATGTTAATGTTACGTTTCACCAAGCTTAACAATGTAGAGGGCGATTGGTGGGACAGTAATCTTATAATCTTGAATGGACCTTCTGGAGTTCACATAGAGATGCCTGGTACTGGTAATTCGGCTACTACCATGCAATCTATGACTGGTATGAAGTTCGTATCAAATTACCAAGATTACTTTGGAGAGGTATGGGATAAAGATATACCTCATATAGGTTTTGGCCAAGTTATTAAGTTCAGAGTTAGGAAATTACCTGATTATGCCGTAGTAGTTGGGGATATAGAGGATGGAGGAGAGGTTGACCCAGGTAATCCAGATGATATCCCAAATGCTTTTGCTGGTAAAGAAAAAGAATACTTCCGTGGTAATAACTCAGAACTGTTATTGGGAAAGAATAAAGTAACACCTTAAAATATATACATATGTACGTTAGTAAATACTACACTTGCGAAGAGATTGACCAACGGCTATTACAGGGTTATTATGATGACTCTTTGGCTCATGGTTTTGTTGGAACTCTTAAAGAGTTCTGGGCATTCTTCTTATCAATTGCAAACAAGGTAGATAAGAAAGAAGGTTGGGATTTGTCAGAAAATAACTTCTCTGATGAATTGCTAGAAAAACTGAATGGAATTGAGGAACATGCTAACTACGTTACTAAAGTTTCTCAACTAGAAAACGATTTGAAATATCAGACTCAAGAACAAGTTGAGAAATATATACATGACTTAGTAGATGGTGCTGATGATGCTTTGGATACATTAAAGGAATTAGCTGAAGCATTAAACAATGACCCGAACTTTGCTACCAATATCACTAACCGATTAACTGAATTACGTACTCAATTAGAAGCTGAGGTAACTAGAGCTAAGAACCGTGAAAACGAATTAGCTTCTCAGATTAAGATTGTGAACGATAACTTGGTTAACTCGGTTAATACGTTGAATGCAACTATCATTAAAGTAGTACAAGATATTACTAGGATGATAGAAGCAATCAATGCTCGTATTCAAAAGGTAGAAGACCGGGTTGGTGATTTGGAAGTAGAAACTGACAATAACTTAACTGAAGCTAAAGAATATGCTAAGGAATTGGTAGATAAGGAAGCTGCTGAACGTAGAGCTGCTGATGAGAAACTGACCGAGGCTGTTCATAAGGTACAGTTAGACCATACTAGGGATATTGCCGACTTAAATAATAAGATTCTAACCGAGGCTTCAGAAAGAGCAAATGCAGATGTAGCATTAGAATCTAAACTGAACACCGAAATCAGTGATCGTAAAACTGCAGACCAAGAACTTGAATCCAAGATTAATGCTGAAGCTGCAGCTCGTACTGCTCAGGATGAAGTATTACACCAACAGATTGTAAAGGAAACTTCTGACCGTCAGAATGCAGATAATGGTTTACAGCAGAACATTACTCAAGAAGCTCAGAACCGTCAGAATGCAGATACTGTACTTCAGAACAATATTGATAACGAGAAAGAAACTCGAATTGCTCAAGATGAAATCCTTGACCATAAGATTGAGGATTTGAAAACTCAGGCCGGTACAGATAAAACCGAATTGCTTGAAAAACTAGAGCAAGAAAAACAAGAACGTATTGCTGCCGATAAAGACTTAGATAATCGTAAGGTAGATAAAAGAGAAGGTTATTCTCTTACTAAAAACGACTTTACCGATATTCTCAAGGCTAAGTTGGATGGCATTGAAGAACATGCTAATTATATCACAAAAGTATCTCAGCTTATCAATGATGCTGGTTATCAAACTGAAGCAGATCTTCAGGCAGCTATTGAAAAGATTATTGGGGAAGCTCCAGAGGTTCTTGATACTTTGAAGGAGATTGCAGATGCTTTGGGTAATGACCCAAACTTTGCAACTACAATTACCAAGAAATTGGCTGCTATTACCGAACAGTTGAATCAAGAAATTACTAATCGTACAGAAGCTGATGCCCAGGTACAGGCTAATGTAGATAAGGAAGTTTCTGACCGTAAGGAAGCTGATACTGCTCTTGAGGCTAAGTTGAAAGAATACGTTGATAATGAAGTAGATAAAATTACTGGTAACACTGACGGTATTCAAGCTAGTCTGAATAAGGAAATCCAAGATAGAAAAGATGCCGATGCTGCATTACAAGCTGCTATCACTAAGGAAGAAACGGATCGTAAGGCTGCTGATGCTGCATTAGATACTCGAGTAACTGCTAATGCTACCAAGATACAAGAATTGGCTTTATCTATTCAGGATGCGGTAAATACCGTTAAAAATGAACTTCAGGCTAAGATAGAGGCTTTGCAAACAGAAGTAAATGCTAACAAGGCAAATATCCAACGTAATACTGACAGATTAAATGACCAGATTACTAAGGAAGCTGAAAATTATGCTGAATTAAAAGGCATGGTTAATGCAGAAGCTGAAGCAAGAGCCAATGCTGATACTAATCTTAAGTCTCAGGTAGATAAGGTAAATATCGACTTGAACACTGAGGTTTCAAAGAGAGAAGCTGGTGATACTGTTTTACAGCAGAATATCGATAAGGAGATCTCTGATAGAACTTCAGCAGATACTTTATTAGATAATAAGTTCACTGGCTTGATAAGTACTGAATCTACTGCCCGGGCAAATGAAGATGAGAAAATCAATGCTCGAATTGACCAGGAGATTAAAGATCGTAAGGCAGGAGATGATGCTTTAAGTGCTCGGATTGATACTCTTAATGGTGGAGTAACTGGTTCTTTAGATGAGCTCAGGGAGAAAGTAACTAATAACACTACTGCTATTCAAACCGAAGTAGAAAGAGCTAAGGCTGCTGAACGAGCTCTTAAGGATTCTCTGACTACAGCTATGGAAAATCACAAAGATGATTTGGTAGCTATATCTAAAGATATCAATGATGAGGCTCAAAGTAGACTACAAGAAGATACCAAGCTTCAGAATAATATTGATACCGAAACCCTTAATCGTACTCAGGCAGACACTCTGTTAGAGAATAAGATTACTCAGGAAGTATCAGATAGAGTTCAGGCTGTTGAAAACTTGAATGACCGAAAGGTTGATAAAGTAGATGGCAAAGAGCTTTCTTCAAATGACTTTACCGACTTATTAAAAGCTAAGTTAGATAATATCCAGGAATTTGCTAACTACATTACTAAGGTATCTCAGTTGGAAAACGATTCTAACTATCAGAATGCCGAACAAGTAGAAGCTGCAATCCAAAAGGTTATTGGTTCTGCTCCTGGAGTATTAGATACACTAGAAGAGATTGCAAAAGCATTGGGAGATGATCCTAACTTTGCAACTACAATTACTAATAAGCTGACTGAACTTAAAGGTATTATAAATAAGGAAATCTCCGATAGAACTGCAGCTGATGAACAAGTTACTCAGAAGTTTACTGAATTAAGTACTACACTTAATGCTACAGTAAGTGAATTGAGAACTTTCGTAACAGAAACTCGTTCTGAATTATTAACAAAGGCTCAGGCTCAGGATGAATTAATTGCTAAGAATACTGCTAATATTCAACGTAACCTAGAATTAATTCAGGGATTACAAAATAATCAGAATACTGGTTATCTTGAAATCAAGGAACTATTGAATACGGAAATTGAGGCTAGAAAGGCTGAGGATATTCGTATTGAAGCTAAAGTAGATAAGAATACTCAGGACCTTACTACAGAACGTAATGAGCGTATTGCTGCAGATAAAGTTCTTCAGGATAATATCGATGCAGAGGAAGCTGCAAGAATTGCTGCTGATAATGCTCTGGGTAAACGTATCGATAAAGAAATCGAGGATAGAAAAGTAGCTGATACCGCTCTTGAGAATAAATTTAATGGTATCACTAATGGTTTAGATGAACGTCTTCAGAAAGAAGAAGCAACTTCAAATGCTTTACCCTTAACTATGGTTACGGAAATTGATCCGAACTTGGTTATCAACGGTACTTCTGCTGAAGTAAACTTTAAGAGTTCTGTAAAAGAAGAGGGCAATCTCTATGGAGAACCTATGGCTCGTAAGTTTGCTATCCCTGCTTCTACTAATGCTAAAGCTGGTCTTCAAACCGCATCAGATAAAAAGAAATGGGATTCTATGCCTGGTGATATAATCACTGGAGTTAGTTATACTGCTAAAGCTGATGTAGTTACTACTAATGTAAATAGAAGTACTTACAATGCTGAGGAAGGTATACAAAAATCTAATGATTTCACTATAGATATACCAGCTTCTACATCAGAGAAGGCCGGTGTACAAACTGCAGCGGATAAGAAGTTATTCGATTCTGTTCCTCAGACTATAGTTGTGGGAGAAGGTGCAACTTCAAATGATAAAAATGTTACCATATCAGTAAACAGAAAAACTGTAAGTGAAGGAGTATATAAAGATGATAATACTGTTTTCAATTTACCAGTGGCTTCAACTACTAAAGCTGGTACTATGTCTGCTGCAGATAAGAAATTGTTGGATTCTCTACCTTTAGATATATCAATTAATAGTACTACAATTGAACGGGATAGTACAAAGGTGGTTATAAAAAAGGGTTATGTTAATAAGAATAGTGGGGTATATGACAACAACCAACCTCTATACGAATTAATAAACCTATCTGCTTCTACATCAGAGAAGGCCGGTGTACAAACTGCAGCGGATAAGAAGTTATTCGATTCTCTTCCGGATAAATTTATTACTAATATCCAACAGGGGCCAAAATCTATAGATAGGGTAATCCTTACTAAGAATACTTCTTCTTACTCTCTTGAAAATGGTGTGTATCAAGTTAGAGACGAGATTGCAGATATAGTAGCAGCAACTAAAACTACTGCAGGTGTAATGTCAGCTCAAGATAAAATTAACTTGGATGAAACCTTACCAAATGCAATAGCAAAAGAGGTTCAGGATAGAAAGAATGCAATAGCTGCCCTTGAATCTTCTTCTAATGCTTCTATAAAAGCTCTAGAGAAGAAACATGATGACTTCGTAGCAACTAAAGGCCAAGCTAATGGATTTGCTTCTTTGGATGGTAATGGTTTAGTACCCTCTAGTCAATTGCCTTCTTATGTAGATGATGTTATTGAGGTTTATGCTACTTATGATATCAGTGAAACTGGAAAACTGAGCAATATCAAACTATACTCTGACCCTGATCATGCTAATCCTATTACGGGAGAATCTGGTAAGATATATCTGAATATTACTCAGGGTGAACCTCCTTATCAATTCCGTTGGTCAGGTACTCAATTTGTAGATAGTAATACTTCTTCTCTGATACTTGGAGAAGTTACTGGTACTGCTTATGATGGAGGTAAGGGTAAATACTTATCCAATTGGAGGAAATCTCTGGTGGATAACTTAAGATTTTATTCTCACATCAAGGATAACGGGGCTTGGACTAGAAATGCCAACGAGGTTAGATTAAACTTTGATTGTTCAAATTTCAATGACCCAGTAAGTATAAATTCTTATAACGAACCTATACCTGCTGCTACTAAAGATTTAGCAGGTGTACAAACTGCAGCGGATAAAAAGTTATTCGATTCTCTTCCTGGAGGTATTATCTCTAATATTACTACGTCATTAGCTGATGAATCATTAAAGGATAAGGCCGTAGTTAAACTAAAAATAGAGAACTACAATCGTTACGATAATGAGAATCAGACAATATTACCTGAGTATAAGAAGCTATATTGGAATATTCATTTACCTGCAGCAAGCTCTGACCAAGCAGGTACTATTACTGCAGAACAAGGTGACATGCGCCTTGCCCAATTTCGTCCTCAGTCCGTCTATCAGTGCCGTATCGGGACTGGAAGAGGAGGACAGTGATTCGGGAGCGGTGCCCAGGGCTGCCTTTACCTCTTCATACGTGGCATTCACGATTTTTGCCACCGGGTACATGCCTTGGTAGCTCCATAGGAAAAACCATGTTTCCGGTTCCATCGGCAGAGACATACAGAGGATTGCCGTAGCTGTCGTATTTGTGGCGCTGGCTGGCAGACAATACCACCTCTTGTACGCGGTACATCAAATCTTTTTTATAGGGGTCTTGTTCAAAATCATTTGTCTTGTATACATTCGATTCATAGGTGAATTCCGCCGTTCCCCCCGTCGGATATGTCACCCACCTCAACTGGAATGCTTGTGCGAATGCCGGAGTGGGTTCGCGATCGGCACTGCCTCCATGTTCCAAAATGACCGAATCAGACTTTTGATTGCTGTTACAGCAATAGGCAGGAATCAGACTTTTGTTGGCCGCACCATTATAATATCCCCAATGATCACGAGCTTCCGACAACTTGGTGGGTAGAGCGGCTTCGTTGTAGGAAAAGGAATAGACTTCCGGTGAAGCCACATTGCTTGCCGTATGTTTGAGTCCGGTCAGTTTCAGTCTTTTGGTATTCCAATCTTTCGTAAACATCTTGTTGTTCCATGTGGAGTTGTAATAAGCGCTGTTAGGCAGCCTGCGATTCAGTTCGTCAAGGGTAGGCACATCGAAGCCAGTGTTGGCATTGGAAACAAAATATCCCTGAATCAACTCCCACTTGCTCAGATTGTTGCCCGCAGCGTCGTTGATGCGAACAGCCGACAAGCGCACTTCCGAACTGTAGTCCAACCGGTCTGTGGCATACTCAAAACTAATGCTGCCACCGGGATAACTGATTCTATCCAGATAGGGCACCTTGTAATAAGCCATATCCGCGGTGATATATTGTTCCATCCGACTGTCCTGAATATTGGCAAAAGAAGCCAAATGGAAATCCCTGGTTTTATAGCCGAATGTAACCACTGCTTCGGCCGTTGTCTTTATCCGCGTCAGGTAGAAAGCACTGGAATAGCTTTCTGCACGCGGACTGTCTGTGAAAAACGTCTGTTCAGTCTGTTCAAAACGGTATTCAGTGCCATCGGGGGTGGTCATGACCCAGCCGGCCAGTTTGGGATGGCCCATAGCATCGTTTTCCGTAAGAGGCGTAATCCGCACATTGTCTTCTCTTTCCTTCACTATGTGGCCCGAGTGAGAAAATATGAACTTTCCCGAATATCCCAAGAAGTGATAGTGGAAGACATCAGGAGCCAGTTCCGTACCGCCACAACTGGCATAAGTATCGCTCGTCAAAGCTCTGTACAGCATTTCATGGGTCATACCTTGGGGTAGAGCGAACGGCAAGGAAGTGCCGGCTCCCTGCGTAAGATAAGTGTCGATATGATAGATGCCCGCAATGTCCTGGAGCTGGTTATCCGGGGAGTCATTGAAATAGGCCCACTCGCAGAAGTCCTGATAACGTCCTCTCACGGTATGGGTCACAACTCCGCCGGCATTCAATGTCCAGCCCAGCCCTACCCGAGTGGCCTCCTCATTTACCTTGATGCCCGAGGCATTGTAGGAAAGAGAGACGGGAAAGGAAAAATCTTTCAACTGGACGGTATAGAGGGGGATGGTAATATCCGGTACCCCTGTATAGCCGGACACCGGAAAATGTCCTGCCTTCAGCATGCTTTGTGCATGAGGGGAAGGTGGAGTCACATTAGAGATAAGAATATTGTCTGACTGCGCAAACGTAGCAATTGCACACCATAGGCAGCAAAATAGGATATAAATTGTTCGCTTCATGTTTTTTGTATTTCCTGATGAGTAAAAGTCTTAAGTTTCGTAAGTCCAATAATTGACTTTCAACAGAGGACTTGCGAAACTTGAACGAATGCTTTCTGGTTTTTTTCATAAAACTGCCCCACTTGGTAGCTTTGTATACCAAGCTGTAAGCGGGGTAGTTGTCATCCGGGAAATCAGAGCGGCATCGCCTGCACCCCCAGCACACTGGCTATGGTAGCGATGATAGTACCCACAATTTTCAGGATGTCTTTCCAAGTTTCTTTACTTATTTTCATGATGTTCTGTGTTTTTAGACCCCTCGTTCCCCTAAAGGGGAAGGAGAATACTCCCGCCAATCCTGCGCGCGCTCAATCTTCAGGACTATCCCCCTCCCCCTTCAGGGAGTCCTAGGGGGGGATTAAAGTTCTTTACTAACCTCGAAGCACGGGCACTGCTTCACCCACTCCCGTGGCTGCACCGTTCCGTCCCCGTCCAAATCCGGACTCAGGTCGCGGTGGCCGCAGACACGGGCATTCCGGAACTGCTTCAGCAGCTGGTGTACCAGCAGCCGGAGTGCCGAACGCTGCTCCGGGGTGCGGGTATCTTTCGGATTCCCCATGGCATCCAGTCCGCCTTCGTAGCAGATGCCGACCGAATACTTGTTGTGGCCGCAGTTCCAGAGAGCGGGCCCCGAGCACAGTGCCGTCGCGCCGGATATAGTAGTGATAGCCCGTCGTGCGGAAGCCGCGACGGCGGTGCTCTGCCTCCAAAGCTTCGGGAGTGAGCGCATGGCCCTCCCGCGTGGCGCTGCAATGCACCACGATGTTGTTGATTTTTCGCATGAATGATGAATAGGGATTAAGAGTTAATGATTAAGAGATGTACGATTTGACGATGTACGATTGGGATTACTCCTCGTATCATAAATGCCTACACAGGCGCGGCTATTTAGCAGTACT